>Ga0075423_10000144_pt1 | contig 46882 bp, 44 predicted proteins | sample SoiMethybrSBSTD2_FD_80114 | JGI IMG/M metagenome (GOLD analysis project Ga0075423, IMG submission 80114) | Bulk soil microbial communities from a Populus tree surrounding site in Tennessee, USA - Soil MetaG P. TD hybrid SBSTD2 | ecosystem: Environmental > Terrestrial > Soil > Tree plantation... | reverse complement strand
TGGCCTGCTGGTCCTTGGCTCTTGTATCAGCCTCTTTGGCAAGATCCTTTACGCGAATCTCCTGACGGTCGCCGACGCCCAGCATCATGACGACGTAGTCGGCTTTCTCTTGCGCCAACGTATCGCGCGCGACGTGCCACCAGCCGAGATCACCTTTCGCGTCGTAGTGCAGCAGGCCTGAGTTAAGTTTGTTCTTGCGAACGACGCGAATCTCCGGCGTATCGGCGAAGACATCTTCGAGGCCATAGCCAAGCCAGTCGGCCATGTCGTCGCCCATCACGACTATCGAAGTCGTAGGCCCGGTCTGCTCGTCTTTCGCCTCCGCTTTTTTCGGCGGTGGTGCACGCGAGCTTTCGCTTGGCTCTTGTTGCGTGTGTTGACTTGGTTGTTGTCGCTGGCGCGGCGGACGGTAGGAATCGTCCTCGCGGGGTCGCGAACTGAATAGGCCGCCGCCGAACCAATCGAAAAGGCCGCCCGACTGCGGTCGGGAACGCTGCCTGTTGTGCTGATCCTGCTGACTCCAGAAAAACTGGGCTTGCACTGCCACGCTGGCCGACTGGGCTATCGCCAGAACAGCCGCCACCACAAGCCACCGCGTGCGCACTCGCATTTTGCTAGACATGTTGCCAGATCGGTTAGCGTTCGATTTCGGCCACAATGGGTCGCCACCGCGAGTTCCCGGTGGAAAACGATCACACCATCACACCACCGCAGTGACGCTTACCCCCGGGGTTACGGATGCAATGGTGTTATGGTTTGGGTAAGGACCTGCAATGACATCGTTGGCTGCGCACTCAACACCCAGCTTAGACGTAGGATGGTCCAATCTTGTCGATTAGGTCGGGCTACATCACCGTCTGCCGAGTCGTGTCTCTGGCATAGCCCCGCACTTGATCACGAAAATCTCCCGGCGTAAGTCCACGCGGCTTGCGCGAAGCCCAAATCGTCATCGAGAGCTCAGATTCAAGGCTTGAAAACGTAGCCGGGCTTGATCGCGACATCGGCAGGGATTGCGGGCAAGTCCGAGAACAGCTCCGGGTTCCTAGCCATCACGTTGACAATGTGCTTAGCCTCGATGTGCTTGTTGACGTCGAACGTGCACTTGATGACGCCGAGCCGGTTGAGGCGATCCTGTGCACTCCACAAAGCCCGGAAGTTGTTGGCGGACAGCCGCCGGTCGGCCTGCTGGATATTGAACTGCATCGCAGCTTCCGCAATGTCGACCTTCAAGCCGGGAATCCAGCGGGTCGCGATCTGTGCCGCGAGCTTGGGATTGGCGCGCATCCACTTGTCGGCCTCGGAAACTGCGGAGAGAAATTTCTCGATCGTCTCGCCGTTCTTTTCCACCCAGGGGCGCAAACCGACATTGAAGCCGAGGTATGAGATCATGTCGCCGCCGCGGACTACCTCAATGGCGCCGGGCACATCTTTCACGGCCACGATCGGCCATGGATCCCAGCACGAAAAGGCATCGATGCCTTTGGCGAGCAGCGCAACCGTCATCTCCGGCGGCGGCGTGTTGACCAGCGTCACGTCAGCAGTCGTAAGACCTGCCTTCTCTAGTACGGCCAGGATATAGAGATGATTGATGGTGCCGAAGGAGGCCGCAATCTTCTTCCCCTTCAGGCTCTTCAGATCGCCCTTGACGATGCCTGAGTCCTTGCCGGCGATGATCGCCATCGTTGCGTCAGAGCCGAGTTTGGTTGCATTGCCGCTGTAGTTGCCGAGCGCGACCAGGTCCATGCCTCGGAGCACGGCGCCGATCATCGGGACACCTACCTGGACGATCTCGCTCTCGCCAGCCTGCAGCGCGTTCAGTGCATCCACGCCCGTCGCGTAGGGACGCGCAATCGAGACGTCGAGGCCCCACTTCTCGAAGAACCCGCGTTCCAGCGCGATCGGCAGGCCAACCTGGTCGATGCCGGTTACCATTCCCGCCTTCAGCTTCACGGGCTGGGACTGGGCTACCGACACAGCCGGCAGAGCAAGCAGTCCGCACAGCAACATCAACAAGCGTCGCATTGGCTTTATCCTCCTGTTGGCAGTGGCTCGACTCGCCTCACCCAGTACGGCCGGGCGATAGCTGCGAGGTCCGCTCGTTGGACTCCCCGAACTTCAATTGCGTGTTCTTGTGTCCCGGACACCCTTCCGTAGGTTTGGAACTGTTGGACATGAAAACGCTCTGGCGGGAACGGCAGCGTGACGAGTATGTTGACCCGTTCGACGCCGGTTGGAAAGTCTGTTGCGATCTTGGTCGGCGCCGCGATGGTCAGCCAAATCTGCCAAGCGACGTAGAACGTGACCAACGCCAGCAGGACATGGGTCTTTCGCGACTTGAGCGCCACACGCAGCATGGGTCACGCCGAACGCACGAGTTGAAGCACCCGGCCGGTCACCGCTTTAAACTGCTCGTCCTCGTGCAGTGCGTCCCAAGAGCGCGGTCTGGGCAGGTCGACACGAATTTCCTCGAGCATGCGACCCTCCGACAGCACCACTACGCGATTGGCGAGAAAGACTGCTTCTCCGACGTCGTGGGTAATGAAGATGACGGTCGGGCGTCTGTCCTGCCAGATACGGGTCAGTTCCTCCTGGAGCGTCATACGCGTCTGCGCGTCAACGCTGGCAAATGGCTCGTCCATCAGTAGCACATCCGGCTCGTTGGCAAGTGCGCGCACCACACCAACGCGTTGCTGCATGCCCCCGGATAGCTCGTTGGGATAGCGTCCGGCCGCGTCGGACAGCTTGGCGAGCGCCAGGTACTCGTGCGCGATCCTTTCGCGCTCCGTCCTGCCGATGCCGCGCATCTTGGGTCCAAAGGCGACATTCTCGAGCACCGTTCTCCAAGGGAACAGCGCAAACGATTGGAACACAACGCCGCGGTCCGGGCCCGGCCCTTTCACCGGCCTGCCGTCGATGAGGATCTCGCCGCCCGTAATCGGGATGAAACCGGCGATCATGTTGAGTATTGTGGTCTTGCCACAGCCAGAGGGCCCCACGATGGAGACGAACTCACCCTCCTTCACCTCCAGCGAAACATCGTGCACGGCCGTGACATGTGCGCCGGCATAGGGGTCGAAATAGGTCTTCGACAGGTTGCGGATAGTCAAGCTTTTCACCGCGTCACCAGCCCCCAGCGCTGCCCCGTGGCACGTTCGATCGGCGCCAGGATCCAGCTGTCGACGATGTACCAGAGAATTCCCAGGATGATCATGCCGAGCAGGATCTCCACCACCGAGCCGGCCCGGCGTGCGTCGAACATGAGAAAGCCGATGCCGCTGGTGCCGACGATGATTTCGGCTGCGATCAGGGCTCGCCAGCCGTAGCCGAGGCCGTTGCGCAGACCCGTGACGATGTTGGGCAGCGCGCCTGGCAGCACGACTTCCCAGAGAATGCGCGCACGCGAGGCGCCGAGGCTCAGCGCCGCGCGATGCATGGTGATCGGGATCGAGCGGACACCGAGCACCGTGTTCAGCACCACCGGAAAGATCACCGTATAGACGATCACGAAGGTCATGGTGATGAGGCCGTAGCCGAACCAGATCACCAGGATCGGCAGCCAGGCGATATCGCCGATGGCCTGGAAGAACAGCAGCAGCGGCCACAGCGCAGTGTGCGCGCGCTGGCTCGTGCCGACCAGGATGCCGAGCGGGATGCCGAGCGCGATGCCCCAGAAAGCGCCGACCGCGAGGCGCACCATGCTGTCTTGCAGGTATTCCGGCAGGATGCCCTTGTAGACCAGCGAGCCGAAGGAGCGCACAACCTCCACGGGGCCCGGGAGGAACACGCGCGGAAACAACTCGAGCTCGGTCACCATCCACCATACCGCGGCCACCGGAACGAACGGCACGATGGAGGCGATCGACGGCCAGCGCACCGTCAACCGCACATAGGCGCTCCAGGCCTGCAGAAGCGGGCTCATGCGCGCTGCACCATGCCCCAGCGCTCGATGGTTGCCCGCTCCAGCGGTGCCAGCAGCAACCGGTCAAGCAGCAGCCACAGCACGCCGATCACGATCATGCCGAGCACGATGACTTCCGTGCGATAGAAGTCGCGGGCAACGAATAGCATGTAGCCGAGGCCGACGTTGGTCGCGATCATCTCGGCCGCGATCAACCCGCGCCAGGCGAAGCCGAGGCCGGTGCGGATGCCGGTGACGATGTTGGGCAAGGCGCCCGGCAACAGCACCTCGGTCAGCATCGCCCAGCGCCCTGCGCCGAGCGAGGCGGCCGCATCGCGCACCTGCCGTGGGATGGTTGAGACGCCGAGCAGCGTGTTGTAGGTGACAATGAAGAACACCGCATTGAATATGATGAACGTGATGGCGCCGAAGCCGTAGCCGAACCATAGCGTCGCGATAGGGATCCAGGCGATGCCGGCGAGCACGGAGAAGAAGCGGAACAGGGGTGTCAGAAAGCTCGAGACCACGGGGCTCACGCCCATGGCAACGCCGAGTGGAATGGCGACCACGAGCGCCAGGACCGTGCCGACGGCTACTCGCAGCAAGCTCGCCCCGATGTGCCCGATCAGAGAGCCGTCCTGGAAGCCTTCGATCCCGGCCTGCATCACCGAGCCCAGGTCGGGAAAGAGTCGCGGGTTGACGTTGAAATACGGGACGAGCAGCGCCCAGAGGACGAGCAGCACCGCAAAGGGTGCTGAGAAAGTGAACGCCGAGGACAACTGTTGCCGAAGCCGCATTAGGAACCGGTGTGTGTACCGAATATTGGATTCAGCATGGACGCAGAGAACAGACGGGGTAAGTTCGCGACCGGATGAAAGATCTGTTCAAGCTGATTCTCGGCGTCCTGACTTTGCTCTTCAAGTCGAGAGCAAAGCTGGAAGCACAAATCCTGATCCTACGGCAAAGATCAATGTGCTTCGCCGGCGGGCACCGAAACGACGACACCTCAACAATACCGATCGTTTTCTGTTTGTTTGGCTTGGTTCCCCTCCGTCCTTGGCGCGTGTTGGCAGACCGAAGGTCTCGCCTGAGCTGCGCACGCTCATTGGCGAGAATCGTTGTTTCCGCGACGAAGAGATGGGTCGCCGAATTTCCGGAAAACACCGACTTCTGGATCAACCACGGAGTCGGACGCCGCGTCTGCACACTTTTCGAAAAGCTGTTTGTCGGAAAGTTGACTGACGAAGGATTACGAATGGAGGTCGACGCGATACTTGCGGCACGTCGCCGCTGCGAGTCGCCTGGAGATTGCCCTCGCTGCCGACAAATGATCATTCTGCGAATTTGCCCAGCGGGCAAACGCAAGTCTGATTTTATCAATGTCCGCTTTACTCCCAAAAGTGGACATTCGTCAGCAATGAAATGTCTGCTTTGGGCCAGCGGACATTCGCTCATGCCGGTGCTTCCCAGGTGCTTCCCCACGGGCGCGTGATTTTGTCAGCCAAAAATTATGTTAAGAATAATTAATGCAAATCAATATCTTAAGTGGTGGAGCCAGGGGGAGTCGAACCCCCGACCTCGTGAATGCCATTCACGCGCTCTCCCAACTGAGCTATGGCCCCATCAGGGATCGGGAGCGAGAAATCGGTAAATCAGGATTGACCTGAACCCCGATGCCCGACTCCCGGATTACTGCTCTTCTTCCTTCTCGATCGACTCACCGATGATGTCGGTCACATCGGTGTCGCCCTCTTCCTGTTCCTCGATGAACGCGGCGTCGTCCAAGCTCTCGTCCATCTCGACCTCTTCCTCTTCGCCCGCTGCCGCACCCTCTGCCGCTGCAGGCTTCTTGCCCTGTTGCTCGGCCTCTGCATCCTCGAGCGATACGAATTCGGCATCGGCGGTCTCGGGGACAATGGATTCTGCCACCGCCGCGGCTCTTGTTGCGGGAGCAGGCTCAGGCCGAGCTCGCGCAGGCGCGGGAGCGGCGATCGGTACAACCTTGCCCGTATACGGTGAAATTACCGGGTTCTTGTTCAGATCGTAGAATTTACGACCGGTATCGGGACAGACGCGCTTGGTGCCGAGATCGGGTTTGGCCACAGTCGAGGTTCCTAGGGAAAGGGTCCTTTTAAATCGGTGCTTCACTTGGCTAGTTGCAGGGCCGCTGTCAATAGCGCAACGCCACCTCAAGAGTCCAAAATCGCCGGGATGACGGCGCGCGTAGGTGCGTGGTAGGAGGGCGCAGTTCCTGAGGATAACGCCCGTTGCAGCCCGCAGAAATAACGCCGTTGACGTCCCGCAAGGGCGGCCCCTTGCAAGGGCGGGCCCGGGTGCCGGGCGACAAGTCGATTTCGCATCGCGTCCTGATCCTCGGGGCGCTCACGGTCGGCGAAACGACCATCTCGGGCATGCTCGAAGGCGAGGACGTGCTGCATACCGCCGACGTGATGCAGGCCCTCGGCGCACGGGTGGAACGCACGGGAGACCGGGCTTGGCGCGTTCATGGCGTCGGCATTGGGGGCTTCGCTCAGCCGACGCGCAAGCTCGATTTCGGCAATTCGGGTACCGGCGCGCGCCTTGCGATTGGCGCGGTAGCGGGCGCGCCGGTAACGGCGACATTCGATGGCGATGACTCCTTGCGTGGCCGGCCAATGCGACGCGTGCTCGATCCGTTAGAAAAGATGGGCGCGCGGGTTGTCGAGGTGGCGGACGGCGGACGACTTCCGCTCACGCTGCACGGAGCGGCCGATCCGATTCCGATCGTCTACGAACCCCCGGTGGCATCTGCGCAGCTCAAGTCGGCTGTGCTGCTGGCGGGGCTGTCCTCGGCGGGCGAGACCACCGTGATTGAGGCCGAGGCAACGCGCGATCATACCGAACGGTTGTTGAAGCATTTCGGCGCGAAGATCACGAGCAAGGCTCACGGCGAGCACGGCCGTCGTATTGTTCTGCATGGACAGCCCGAGCTCGAGCCGGCAAATATTGTGGTGCCGGCAGATCCCTCCTCGGCGGCATTTCCGTTGGTTGCTGCGCTGATCGTGCCGGGCTCGGAGTTGATACTCGATGCCGTGATGACAAATCCGCTGCGCACGGGGTTGTTGACCACATTGCGCGAGATGGGCGCGAGCATCGAAGAACTGGAAAAGCGCGACGACGGAGAAGAATTGGTTGACCTGCACGTGCGCGCCTCCGCACTCAAGGGCGTGGACGTTCCTGCGGAACGCGCACCCTCGATGATCGATGAATATCCAATTCTGGCCGTCGCGGCATCCTTCGCGGACGGCGTCACGCGCATGCGGGGCCTGAAAGAATTACGTGTGAAGGAGTCGGATCGGCTGGCCGCAACCGCCGACATGCTGCGCGCAAACGGGGTCACGGTCGAGATTGAAGACGACGATCTCGTAGTCCATGGCAAAGGCCGTTCGGCGGGCGGCGGCGAAGTCAAGACACATATGGACCATCGCATTGCCATGGCAGCGCTGGTGATGGGTCTGGGCAGCGAAAATCCCGTGCGCATCGACGACAGCGCATTCATCGCAACAAGCTTTCCCGGCTTTGTCGAATTGATGCGCTCGATCGGCGCGGATCTCGCATGATCATTGCCATTGATGGCCCGGCCGCATCGGGCAAAGGCACTCTCGGCAAGCGGCTTGCCGCTCACTATGGGTTGGCGCATCTCGATACCGGACTGATTTACCGCGCGGTGACCAAGGCAGTGATCGATGGCGGTCAAAGTCCCGGCGATGTGAACGCGGCCGCCGCCGCGGCAAAGGCCCTTGATCCGTCGCATTTCGATGAAGTCGCGCTCAAAGCCCACAGCATCAGCGAGGCTGCTTCGATCGTTTCGGCAATTCCCGAGGTGCGCGACGCGCTCCTTGCCTTCCAGCGCGAATTCGCCGCCCGGCCGCCGGGCGCCGTGCTCGACGGCAGGGACATCGGCACCGTCATTTGTCCGGACGCCGATGTGAAGATTTACGTAACGGCGACACCCGAGGTCCGTGCCCGCCGACGCTCAGCCGAATACAGGGCACAGGGTCGCAATATTGACGAGGCCGCTGTGCTGGCCGATATCCGCAAGCGGGACGAACGCGACCAAAATCGCGCTGCCGCGCCCTTAAGGCGGGCGCCTGATGCGCACTTGCTCGATACCACGCATTTGGATATAGACGCGGCCATCCGGGCCGCCATCGACATCGTCGAGGCTAGCCGAGCGGGCCGAGGGCGTGGCTGACCACCCCTCGTCTTGGAGGACAAAGTCCCGCTCGAGTCTCTGCGTAACGCGCGCCTGATAGAACCATCGTTCCGAAAGCACGGTATTTAGCGCCGGCCGACCGGGGATTCCCGGAGGCTGCCGTTGGTCTGCGGGACCTTCGGCCCGTGCATTTGGAACGCCATTCAAACCCCGGCGCGCCGCATACAGGAGAATCCATGGCCACCGCAACAGCACCCTCGCGTGAAGACTTCGCCAAGTTGCTCGATGAATCCTTCGGCAGCGGAAATCTGCAGGAAGGTTCCGTTATCAAGGGAAAGGTCGTCGCCCTTGAAAAGGAGTTTGCCGTCGTCGACGTCGGCTTAAAGACCGAGGGACGCGTGGCGCTGCGCGAATTCAGCGGGCCCGGACGGCAAGCCGACCTCAAGGTCGGCGACGAGGTCGAAGTCTATCTTGAGAGGGTGGAGAATGCGCTCGGTGAGGCCGTGCTCTCCCGCGACAAGGCGCGGCGCGAGGAAAGCTGGGGCAAGCTGGAGAAGGCATTCAACAGCGGCGAGAAAGTGCAAGGCGTCATCTTTAACCAGGTGAAGGGCGGCTTCACCGTCGATCTCGATGGTGCCGTGGCTTTTCTGCCGCGATCGCAGGTGGACATCCGGCCCATTCGCGACGTCACTCCGCTCATGAATGCACCGCAGCCGTTCCAGATCCTGAAGATGGATCGCCGTCGCGGCAACATCGTCGTTTCCCGCCGCACCGTGCTCGAGGAGACTCGCGCCGAGCAGCGCCAGGAACTTGTCCAGAACCTCGAGGAAGGTCAGGTCATCGACGGCGTGGTCAAGAACATCACCGACTACGGCGCGTTTGTGGATCTCGGAGGCATCGACGGGTTGCTGCACGTGACCGACATTGCGTGGCGGCGCGTCAATCATCCGACCGAGGTGCTCAACATCGGTCAGCAGGTGAAGGTGAAGATCATCAAGATCAATCATGAAACCCACCGCATTTCCCTTGGCATGAAGCAGCTCCTCGACGACCCCTGGCAGGGCATCGAGGGCAAATATCCCGTGGGGGCGCGTTTCAAGGGACGCGTCACCAACATCACGGACTACGGTGCATTCGTGGAGCTCGAGCCCGGCATCGAAGGACTGATTCACGTGTCCGAAATGTCCTGGACAAAAAAGAACGTTCATCCGGGCAAGATCGTCTCAACCTCGCAGGAAGTCGAAGTACAGGTCCTCGAGGTCGATCCCGTAAAACGCCGGATCTCCCTCGGCCTGAAGCAGACCATGCGCAATCCGTGGGAGGTATTTGTCGAGAAACACCCCCCGGGCTCCACCGTCGAAGGCGAAGTCAAGAACAAGACAGAATTCGGACTATTTCTCGGCCTCGATGGCGATGTCGACGGCATGGTCCACCTGTCCGATCTGGACTGGAAGCGCCCCGGCGAGCAGGTGATCGAGGAATACAAGAAAGGCGACATGGTCAAAGCGCAGGTCCTTGATGTTGACGTCGAGAAAGAACGGATTTCACTCGGCGTGAAGCAACTGGCCGGCGATCCGATGGAATCGGCGGGCGATCTCAAGAAGGGATCAGTTGTCACCTGCGAGGTGACCGAGGTGAAAGAGTCGGGCATCGACGTCAAGATTGTCGGCACCGATCTGACGGCCTTTATCAAGCGCGCAGATCTGGCACGCGATCGTGGCGAGCAACGTCCCGAGCGATTCTCGGTCGGGCAAAAAGTAGACGCGCGCGTCACGCAGTTCGATCGCAAGACGCACAAGGTCGGCGTTTCCATCAAGGCGCTTGAGGTCGCGGAGGAGAAAGAAGCAATCGCCCAGTACGGCACCGCCGATTCCGGCGCCTCGCTTGGCGACATCCTGGGTGCCGCGCTCAAGCAGCGGGCGGGCGACAAGCCTGAAAATGAAACCGAAAAAGCCGAGGATTGAAGACTGGGCCCCGAAGACTGAGCGCCGAGACTGCAATCAAATACGATGCCCTTGGGCGATCCCCAGGGGCATCGGTTGCTGTAAGATCACTTTGTTGAGAGTCGGTTGGATGAGCGAGCCAAGCTCGCAATTGCCGGATAGGATCCTGCCTCGATTCACTGAAGGAGTGAAGCCATGTCGCTCGACGCCGATGCAATCGTCGATCGCCGCCGGATAAGGCGCAAGCTTACCTTTTGGCGCGTGAGTGCGCTGGTGATTGCCTTGGCAGCTATCGTTGGCGCAGCCGCCGTGTTTGTGCCAGGCAGCCGCTTCACAACTCCCGGGGCCTATATCGCGCGGGTCAAGGTTCAGGGCTTGATTCGCACGAATCAGGATCGCGTCGAGGCACTGGCTCGCCTTGGCCGCTCTGCCGCGCGCGCTGTGATCGTCCACATTGATAGTCCCGGGGGAACGACCGCCGGTTCCGAACAGCTTTACGCCGCCTTGCGTGAACTGCAGGCCAAGAAGCCCATGGTCGTCGTTGTCGACGGACTCGCCGCATCCGGCGCATATATCGCCGCGCTCTCGGCTGAGCATATCGTCGCGCAGGAAACGTCGTTGGTCGGTTCGATCGGGGTGCTCTTTCAGTATCCGAATTTTTCCGACGTGCTCAAAACAATCGGCATCAAGGTCGAAGAGGTGAAATCCTCGCCGTTAAAGGCCGCGCCCAATGGCTTCGAGCCAACCAGCCCGGAAGCGCGTGCCGCAATCGAAGCGATCGTCCTCGATTCCTACAGTTGGTTCAAAGGTCTCGTGAAGGATCGACGCAGTATGGACGACAGCCAGCTGACACAGGTGTCCGATGGCCGTGTGTTCACTGGCCGGCAGGCGGTTGGCCTCAAGCTCGTGGACAGCCTTGGAAACGAAAAGGCGGCCTTAGCCTGGCTTGAGAAGGAGAAAAAGGTGCCGGCGAACACCCCTGTGCGAGACTATTCACTGCAACCGCGCTTCAGTGACCTGTCCTTCCTGCACGTCGCCGCCTGGACGTTCGAAACGCTGGGCCTGAACGTCATTGCACACCGCATCGAGGAGTGGGGTGCGCTCCAGGCTGTCGAGCGACTCAATCTTGACGGTCTCTTGGCGCTTTGGCACCCTCCATCGTCTAACTGACGGGGTAGGGCGGCATCGATGATCAAGTCAGAACTCGTTCAGCGTATTGCGGGCCAGAATCCTCATCTTTATCAGCGCGACGTTGAGAACATCGTCAACGCCATCCTTGGCGAGATCACCACTGCAATGGCGAAGGGTGACCGAGTTGAACTGCGCGGCTTCGGTGCTTTCTCGGTCAAGCACCGGCCGGCCCGTACCGGGCGGAACCCGCGTACCGGCGCCCATGTTGCGGTCGACAAAAAGTCTGTGCCGTTTTTCAAAACGGGCAAGGAAATGCGCGAGCGGCTTAACCGCCCGGATACGATGTAGGGCTTCTGGTTCCTTAGACTGTCGGAATGCTATGGTCATGGCCGGGTTCGTCCCGGCCATGACATTTTACACGGGCTGATCAAAAGATGCTCCGCAGAATCGTTTCGATGCTGATTGTCCTGCCGCTGGCGATAGTGATTGTTGCCTTTGCGGTCGCGAACCGGCAGTCGGTGACGGTTTCTTTTGACCCATTGTCCTCGACAAGCCCTGCCTATGCGGCGACCTTGCCGCTGTTCGTGCTTATCTTCGTGCTGATGATTCTTGGCGTGCTGATCGGAGGCGCCGCGGTATGGATCGGCCAAACCAGGTGGCGACGGACGGCCCGCAAACTTGATGGCGAGGTCCGGTCCCTGCATCAGGAGTTGGACTCGATCCGCCGGCGCTTTGCGCCCGGATCATCGCAGACATCGGCCGATCCGGCGCCCTACGCCGCTATTCCGCCACCAATTCCTTAACTCAGTCCCGCTGTTCGGCTTTGCGGCCAAAACAATAAGGCGCTAGAACGCGGCTCATAATGCCTCTGTCGGTCAAAATCTGCGGCCTCAGAACCCCGCAAGCGCTTGATGTAGCGCTCGATTCGGGGGCCGACCTAGTCGGGTTCGTGTTCTTCGCGCCCAGCCCGCGTCACCTCGGCCTCGAGGCGGCGCGCACGCTCGGCCAGCGCGTGCAGGGTCGCGCCGGCAAAGTCGCGCTGACCGTCGACGCCAACGACGACACTCTGCTCGACATTATCGGGGCGCTAAAACCGGACATGCTTCAGCTCCACGGCAGCGAGACTCCGGAACGTGTCGTCGCTGTGCGCACACGCTTTGGACTTCCGGTCATGAAGGCGCTTCCTGTCGCAGAGCGCAAAGATCTGTCCACGGTGCGTCAATACGCTCAGGTCGTCGATCGCCTGATCTTTGATGCACGTGCGCCCAAGGACGCGACTCGGCCCGGTGGGCTCGGCAAGCCGTTCGATTGGACACTTCTAAAGGATATCAAGGCTCCTGTTCCGTTCATGCTGTCCGGCGGCCTGGATGCCGACAATGTGTCGGAGGCTCTCCGGATAACACGGGCACCAGGCGTTGACGTATCGTCTGGCGTCGAGCGGAGCCCGGGTGAGAAAGATCCGGATAAGATCCGAGCGTTTATCCGGGCGGCCCGCGTAGCGGAGGCGGAGCTTTTTTCCACGCCTCTTCAGCTTGGAGAGTCCTCGGTAATCCGGTCAGTCAAATAAAGGCGGCCTGAATGACCGTGCAGCAGCCAAATTCTTTCCGGACTGGTCCCGATGAGCGCGGGCAATTCGGCATCTATGGCGGCCGCTTTGTCGCCGAGACGCTCATGCCCCTCATTCTCGAGCTCGAACAGGCTTACGCGAAAGCCAAGGCCGATCCCGGTTTCCAGAAAGAGATGAACCACCATCTCGCGACCTATGTCGGACGTCCGTCGCCGCTCTACTTGGCGCAACGTTTTACCGAGCATTGCGGCGGCGCAAAGATTTACTTCAAGCGGGAAGATTTGAACCATACCGGTGCGCACAAAGTGAACAATGTGCTGGGCCAGATCATGCTGGCTTTGCGCATGGGCAAAACGCGCATCATTGCCGAAACCGGCGCCGGCATGCATGGCGTCGCTACCGCGACGCTTTGCGCGAAATTCGGGTTGCCCTGCATCGTGTATATGGGCGCGGTCGACGTCGAACGGCAAAAGCCGAATGTTCTAAGAATGAGAATTCTCGGCGCCGAAGTACGCCCGGTGGAATCGGGCGCGCGCACGCTCAAGGACGCCATGAACGAGGCGCTGCGCGACTGGGTCACCAATGTCAGCGACACGTTCTATTGCATTGGAACGGTTGCCGGTCCGCATCCTTATCCCGCAATGGTGCGGGACTTCCAGTCGATCATCGGCCATGAAACGCGCGAGCAGCTGCTGACAGCCGAAGGCCGGCTTCCCGATTCCCTGATCGCTTGCATCGGCGGCGGCTCCAACGCGATGGGCCTGTTCCACCCCTTCCTCGACGAGCGCTCAATCGAGATTTACGGCGTCGAAGCGGCCGGTCACGGGCTCGACAGCAAGCATGCTGCCTCGGTCGCCGGCGGACGCCCCGGCGTACTTCACGGGAACCGCACCTACCTGCTGATGAATGACGATGGCCAGATCGAGGAAGCACACTCAATTTCGGCCGGTCTCGATTATCCGGGCATCGGTCCCGAACACGCCTGGCTGAATGACATGGGGCGGGTGAAGTTTCTGTCGGCAACCGACGAAGAGGCCGTCGCGGCCTTCCAGTTGTGCAGCGAGTTGGAAGGAATCATTCCGGCGCTGGAATCAGCGCACGCCTTGGCAAAGATACCAGAGCTTGCAGCGAAGAAAGCGAAGGATCACTTGATAGTCGTCAATCTTTCGGGTCGGGGCGATAAGGATTTGGCTTCGGTCGAAGCCTTTATCGTAGGCAGGAGGCGATGAGTACGCGAATCGAGAAGCGCTTCGCAGCCTTGAAAAAAGAGAGTCGTGCCGCGCTGGTGACATTCACCATGGCAGGCGATCCGGACTACGACACCTCGCTTGTCATCGCCAAAGTTTTGCCGAAAGCTGGTGCCGACATCATCGAGCTCGGCATGCCCTTCACCGACCCGATGGCCGATGGACCTGCGATCCAGGCTGCGGGCCTGCGCGCGCTCAAGTCGGGTCAGCGCATGACCAGGACACTCCAAATCGTGCGTGAATTTCGCAAAGAGGATAACGAAACGCCAATCGTTTTGATGGGCTATTACAACCCGATCTACATTTACGGCAACGAACGCTTTCTGGCCGATGCCAAGGCGGCGGGCGTCGACGGACTTATTGTCGTAGACCTGCCCCCCGAGGAAGACGAGGAGCTCTGTCTTCCGGCGCTGAAAATGGGGTTGAACTTCATCCGGCTGGCGACGCCCACAACGGACGACAAGCGGTTGCCCAAGGTTCTCACCAATACGTCGGGCTTTGTCTACTACGTGTCGATTACCGGTATTACCGGCGCCGCTGCGCCAGACACTGCCAAGGTAACCGCCGCAGTTGCGCGGATAAAACGACACACAAAGCTACCCGTGGCGGTGGGGTTCGGGGTAAAGACAGCCGAACATGCGCGTGCGATTGCCGAGGGCGCTGATGGTGTGGTGGTGGGGTCCGCGCTGGTCGAGGCGCTGCGACAAAGCCTGGATGCGAACGGCAAGGCCGGTTCGGGAACGGTCAAGGCGGTGACCGCGCTGGTATCGACCCTGGCGAAGGGGGTGCATGCCGCCCGTCGCGTGGCGGCGGAGTGAACTTCCCGCACCGCGCGTTGTAATAATTTGGTCGAATCGAGCGTGTAGAGCAGGTCTATGAATTGGATATCCAACGTCGTTCGGCCGAAGATTCGCAGCTTTCTGCGCCGCGAGACGCCGGAAAACCTCTGGATCAAATGTCCGGAAACGGGGCAGCTCGTTTTTTACAAGGACGTCGAAGCGAACCAGTTCGTCATTCCCAGCTCAAACTATCATATGCGCATCAGTGCGCCGCTACGCCTTAAGTCCATGTTCGACGACGGGGAATTCGAGGATGTTTCGCTGGCGGAGGTGACGGCTGATCCTCTCAAGTTTCGCGACGAGCGCCGCTACGCCGATCGTCTGAAAGATGCCCGCACCAAGACCGGATTGCAGGACGCCGTGAAGCTGGGCATCGGACGCCTCGAAGGTCAGATGGTCACGATCGCCGTTCAGGATTTCGACTTCATGGGCGGCTCGCTCGGCATGGCTGCCGGCGAGGCCGTGATCACCGGCCTCGAAACCGCCGTGCGCAGGCAGACGCCATTTATCATGTTCGCCGCCTCGGGTGGTGCACGCATGCAGGAAGGTATTCTTTCCCTCATGCAGCTGCCGCGCACCACGGTCGGAGTGCAAATGCTGCGCGAGGCTCGCAAGCCCTATATTGTCGTGCTCACCAATCCCACCACAGGGGGTGTCACGGCCTCGTACGCCATGCTTGGCGATGTACAGATTGCCGAGCCTGGCGCGCTGATCGGTTTTGCCGGCCCACGCGTGATCGAGCAGACCATCCGCGAGAAATTACCGGAGGGGTTTCAGCGCGCCGAGTATCTCGCAGAGCATGGCATGGTCGACATGGTTGTACACCGGCATAAATTGCGTTCGACGCTCGCTGAGTTGTGCCGGCTATTGACCAGGGCCCCGGCCGCGCCCGAGCAGCCGCAATTGCCTGTTCCCGCGCATGCCTGAACGTCGTCGGGCATCGTCGCCGCGAAAGCGGGTGATCCGATAGGCCCGGTGTTCTAAAATAGAAAATGACAGGAATGGTGGCGTCTGCCGTTCGGCGGGCGCGACAACAAAAATTGCATGAATCACATCGACAATATCGTAACGCGTCTGACTGCCCTTCATCCCAGGCGCATCGACCTTTCGCTCGATCGCGTGCAGCGGCTGCTCGCCGTCCTCGGTCATCCGGAACGAAAACTGCCGCCGGTGATCCATGTTGCCGGTACAAACGGCAAGGGCTCCACGATTGCGTTCTTGCGAGCGATCCTGGAGGCCGCGGGCAAACGGGTGCACGCCTACACATCGCCCCATCTGGTCCGGTTCAACGAACGCTTTCGCATCGGTCGGGCAGGCAAAAGCCGGCTCGCCACGGATGAAGAATTGATAGCTACGATGGAAGAGTGCGAGCGCGCGAATTCAGGCGCGGAGATTACAGTTTTCGAAATTACCACCGCGGTTGGCCTCTTGCTGTTTGCTCGTCACCCCGCCGACGTATTGTTGCTGGAGGTTGGTCTCGGCGGCCGACTCGACGCAACGAATGTGATTGACAATCCGCTCACCACGATCATCACGCGCATCTCGGTGGACCATACCGATTTCCTCGGCAGTTCTCTTGATAAGATCGCCGCTGAAAAGGCAGGCATACTCAAGCGCGGCGTGCCTGCGGTTGTTGCATCGCAGCCACGCGATGCATTGGCCGTGATCGAACGGCAAGCCGCCAGGCTGGGCGCGCCGCTGAAAATTGCCGGCGCCGACTGGACGGCCACCGAAGAGCGCGGACGCCTCGTCTACCAGGATGAAACTGGATTGCTCGATTTGCCGGCGCCAAAGCTTTACGGCAGGCACCAGTTCGAGAATGCCGGTCTTGCAATCGCGGCGCTTCGCGCGACCCCGCAGTTCGCAATACCTCCGGCCGCATATGATGCTGGTATGGTCAAGGCAGACTGGCCAGCACGAATGCAACGGCTGGCCCATGGCCAACTTGTGGAGCTCGCGCCTGTGGGCAGCGAACTCTGGCTGGATGGCGGGCACAACCCTGATGGAGGACGAGCGATTGCGGCGGCGCTGGCAGATCTTGAAGAACGCGTGCCGAGACCGCTGGTCTTGATCGTTGGAATGCTTGCCAGCAAGGATTGCCAAGGTTTCCTGAGCAATTTCGCCGGCCTTGCGCGTCGCCTGATCGCTGTACCGGTTCCAAACGCCGAAAAAAGCATGAGTGCGGAAGCAGTGGCTGGCATGGCGCGGGATATCGGATTGTCCGCGACAAGTCGCGACGACTTGTCCGAAGCGCTTGACGCCGCGCGCAAGCTCGATCTCGACCCGCCGCCTCGCATCGTGATCACCGGTTCGCTTTACCTTGCCGGCGAAGCACTCCGCGAAAACGGTACGGTGCCGCAGTAGGCTCAAGCAAGCTTCTCAGATCGCCGCGAGCTACTTCAGCAACTTCATGAGATCGGCTTGCTTCTGCTGCACCTGATCCAGTGTGCATTGACGCGGCCCCTTGTCAGGCCGCCAGCGCGCCAGCCGCGTGCCATGCCTGAAGCGCCCGTCGCTGAAATGGTCGTAGCACACCTCCACTACAAGCTTTGGCTTGAGTGGCTGCCATTCGCCCGAGCGTTTTGTTGACCAGCGGCTTGGGCCGCCAGGTTTGGCGCCGGTGAAACCGGGCGGCGCAATCAGTTTTTCGAGATTCTTCGTGAGCGATTTTTTCTCCTCGCTTTTCAGCGAAGAGGTGAACCCAACGTGATTTAGGAGGCCCTGGTCGTCATACAGTCCGAGCAGGAGGGAGCCGACGGTTTTCTTTCCTTCATTGTAGCGGAACCCGCCCACCACACAGTCCGCGGTTCGGTAGTTCTTGATCTTCTGCATGCCGTGGCGATTGCCGGATTCGTACGACGCGTCGCGGCGCTTGGCGATGATCCCGTCGAGCGTTGTCCCGACCTGCTTGAGCCATCTTCTCGCATCGGCGAGCCTGGTGGTCATGGGGGACAGCCGGATGGATTTGTTCCCACGCAGATATTTGCGTGCTAAGCGTTCGAGCAATGCACGCCTTTTGATGAGCGGCGTTCCGGTGAGGGGCTTTCCGTCAACATCCACCAGGAGGTCGAAGACGATCAGCATTGCCGGGGTCTCAGCAGCGAGGCGTTTCACACGGCTCGCTGCCGGGTGAATACGCTGCAGCAGGTCGTCGAAGGAAAATGCCCGACCGTGCGGAACGACAATTTCACCGTCGAGCACGAATTGTCTGCCCTTGAGCGAGCGAACGGCCTCCGCGAGCTCAGGGAAATAGCGTGTCAGGGATTGCCCGGATTTTGATTGCAGCTCAACTTTTTCCCCGTCGCGAAAAATCAGGCAACGGAAGCCGTCCCACTTGGGTTCGTATTGCCAATTCTTCCCCTCCGGGACTTCGTCCACGGACATTGCTTCCATCGGCGGGAACGGACGGTGCAGGCTTAGGGTCATCTATCGCAAAACGCAAAACGGCCGGCTTTGGCCGGCCGTTGAGGATAAACTTTGTTGTGCCGCTATACGGCGGCGCTGATCCATTGATGCAGTTTCTGCTTTGGCGCGGCGCCGACCTGGCGCGCAGCCTCTTTGCCATTTTTGAACAGCATCAGGGTAGGAATGGACATGATCCCGTATTGACCGGCGGTCTTTGGATTCTCGTCGACGTTCAGCTTGACGATTTTCACCTTGTCGCCGAGCTGACCGGCGATTTCCTCGAGCGCAGGTCCTATCATGCGGCACGGGCCACACCATTCTGCCCAGAAATCCACGACCACGGGTTCGGCAGATTTTAAAACGTCCGATTCAAAGCTTGCGTCCGACACTTTGCCGACGGCCATGGCAGCTACCTCTTGTGTTTGAAAGGGGCGAATCTGCCCCCAAAATTGCGAGGGCTGGAAACTATGAACGCGATCCCGCAGCGTCAAGGCGCTCTCACAGGGAGGTGACCCGCCGCAGCGCGTCTTCAAGGATCTCAGCAGAAAGTTCCATGAGATCAGGTACTTCCGTCCAAATCAGCGCGGCGCGAACCAGGCGACCTGGGTAAATCTTTTGCAGCACCGCGCGGTAAAGCGCGAGCTGTCGCTTGTATGCGTCCGGCACCTCGGCGAATCGTCTTGGCGGATTCGTGTTGGTCTTGAAATCGACAATCAGAGCCGCGTCTGGGGTAATGGCGAGACGATCGATTTGGCCCGAAATGCGCAAGATTTCGCGGCCTCCATCAAGCGTGCCAACAATGGGAACCTCAGCGCGGCTGCCTGCGGAAAACACACCGCGAAAGCGCTCGTCATTGAGCAACGCCACGATCCGCTCCGCGAGTTGGGCGCGCTCGTCTTCGGACATCTCGCGACCGTTCCGTGCCAGATAATTGTCAGCCGCCTTTCGCCTCCGCGCGGTGGGAATATCCGGCAGCGACTGCAACAGCCGGTGCGCGAGCCTGCCGCGCAGGCGGGCAGACTCTCGGCCTACCCCGCGCCCGCCAGGACTGATGTCCCCCTCGTCGGGCGCATCGGATGGCCGCACGATCCTCACCCGCCGTGGAGAGGCTGTTGCATTTGCCTTGAGCCACGCAGGAAGCGCGCTCCGCGGCTGCGGCGTCTGATCGCGTTGATCCGCAGTGACCGGTAGACCTTTGCGGAAGCGCCAGAGCTTCCCGTCCTCGTCGCGGGCTTCTTCCGATAGGGGCTGCAGCGCGCCAAGCACGAGGTCATGCCAGCAGCCTTCCGGCGCCCTTTTGATTCCCTTGGCGCCGCACACCAGAAGTCGGTCGGCCGCGCGCGTGAGCGCAACATACAGAAGTCGGCGGTACTCATCGCACGCCGCTTCGATCGCTTGTTGGCGTGCCTGCGCCATTGGACCTGCGTCCTTGTCTTTGGCGACACCCCAGATTAGGGCAGCCGCTCCGGGCGGTCCTTTTACGATCGGTACGGTCAATAACCGCGGCGGATGCGCGCCTTCCGGCCGCGTCGTCGTGTGATCGATCAGTATAACATTTTTCGCTTCAAGTCCCTTGGCGCCGTGTACGGTCATCACGCGAACCTCGTCGCGAGCCATCTCCATGTCGCGTTTCACTTCACTCTGCGCGGCCCGAATCCAGTTGAGAAAGCCCTGCAGCGAGGCTGTTTCACGTTGTTCGTAACACAGCGCGAGACTCAGGAATTCGTCGAGTGGATCAGAGGCCTCGGTGCCGAGCCTGCTTAGAATTCTGGCCCGGCCTTTCAGCGCTCCCAGCACATGCGCATAGAACGCAAAAGGCGACAATATGCGTGCCTTTTGCTCCAACGCATCCAGTGCCGAGGAAGCCGCGCCAAATGCGGGATACTCTGCCGCCCTCGCGCGCAGGGTGGATCGCAATGGACCTTTGCGCTGATAGGCGAGCCTAAAAAGTTGATCGTCGTCATAACCGAATAATGGGCTCTTCAGCACTGTCGCCAGGGCAAGATCGTCATCCGGCAGCAGCAGCGCGTCGCCAAGCACCAGCAAGTCCATCACGGCGATATGTTCGGTCAACACCAGACGGTCGGCGCCAGCGACCTCGATTTGCGCCTGCTTGAGGGCGCGGATCACCGCCTCGAACATGGGGCCACGCTGACGTACGAGGATCAGCACCTCGCCCGGTCGTGCGCCGCTCGCAATCCAGCCCTTCACCGTCCGAGCAATTCTGATGGCGAGTTTGACCGAGGGGCTGGTCTCGCTCGTGAGGTCGAAGGGCGCGTCCCAGCCTTCCTTGCCGCTATTGCCCTCGTCAGGCACAACCAAGTCCCAGATTTCGACCTCGCCAGGCACCGCATCGGGCAAAGCCTGATGCACGGTCCAGGTTGGATCGGCCGTCAGCCCGCGAAACGCCTCTGGCTGCCTGAATACGGTGTCCACCGCTTCGAGGACCCCGACAGCGGAGCGGAACGAGTAGTCGAGCTTCTTTATGTCGAATGCGACATCGCTCGTTTCGTGTAGTGCGCGGAAATGGTTCCGCATATCGGCGAATTTATGCGGCACCGCGCCCTGGAACGAGAAGATCGACTGTTTCTCGTCGCCAACCGCGAACAACGTGCGGCGTACGTTTTCGCGCGCACCGCCCGGCAGGAATTCGGCGACGAGAATCTTTATGATTTCCCACTGCTTGTCGCTTGTGTCCTGCGCCTCGTCGACGAGCACGTGGTTGATGCCGAGGTCGAGCTTGTAGAGCACCCAAGCCGCTGCCGTGCTTTTGGTGGAGGCGTCGCGCAGGAGCTCGAGTGTCTTGTCGATCAGGTCATCATAATCGAGCAGGCCGCGGCGCTCCTTTTCCGCGCGATAGCGCTCGATGACCGCGGCTGCAACCGTGATCAGCGCGGCGCTGCGATCGCGCGCCCGCAAAGCGAATTCCCGTGCCAGCAGCCTGCACACACGGTCCTTTTCGGCGTCGAGGCGCGAAGCCCATTGCGGATGAGCCTTGGCCAGATTTTTGGTCAGTAGGCTTGTGCGGGCTTTGCGCTTGTCGGTGCAAAATACGTCGAGATAGCGTTCGAGCCGTTCGCGTCCCGAAGAGTGCATGGCGGCAGACAATGAAACAGCTAGCTCCTTGTCGGTTTTGGAGCCGGCCGAAAAAACATCGATCAACGCGGGCCATTCACCCTGCGGAATGAGCGAAGCCGAGAAGTATTCCGATTCCACGGCAGCGAGACTGTCTTCCGGCGCAAGAGCGAAAGTGCGGGTCAATTCATCGATCGCCTGCGGCACGCCCCCGGCGCGTCCGGTCCACCGCGTGATCAGGTCACGTGTAGCGATTGTCTCCGCGATGACTTCCTTGAATGTCACATCGGCTGCGCCAGTAATGGCGGTATCCAACGCCCTGCCAAGCGCACTGTTGGGTGACGTGGCGCCCTCGAGCAGTACGTCCAGAGTTAATTGGTTGAGAAGCAGCCCAGTGGTCGCATCGTCGAGCACCTCGAATCGCGCCGCGACGTCGGCCTCGAACGGAAACTGATGCAGCAGGCGCGTGCAGAAGGCGTGAATGGTCTGGACCTTCAATCCGCCAGGCGTTTCCAGAGCATTCGCGAAAAGCCGGCGCGCGCGGGCGCGCTGCGCAGCGTCGGGCATCTTGCCGGTCGCGAGCTTGATCCGCGCGTCTAGTGCGTTGTCGTCGAGCGCCGTCCATTCTGCCAGCGTGTCAAACACGCGGGTCGCCATGTTGGCAGCGGCGGCTTTGGTGAAGGTCACGCAAAGGATCTTCGCCGGGTCCTCACCGCGCAGCAGCAAATTGATTACCCGCTGCACCAGCACATGCGTCTTGCCGGAACCAGCATTGGCAGACACGAACACCGAACGCTCCGGATCGGCGGCTGCGATCTGGCTGGCCCTTGCGGCGTCCGGAATCTGACGGGCAGGACTCACCACTCGTCCTCGCTTTCGCCACCCGAGGCTGCCCATTCCTTCACGCGGGCAAGATGATCGTAGTCGCCGTATTGCTTCTTCCACATCGGGTGGACGAGGGAACGGTAAGGCTCGCCCTCGACTAGGAACTTTTGCGCGATACCGGTGAGCTTGCGCAACGCAATGTCCGCGAAGCTGTCAGGCGTGCCGTCATTGATTTTGATGGTTTTGGACTCGCCTGGCGGATCGCCACCCTTGAGCCGCACGTAGGCGATTTCGGACACCGAGGAGCCGGCAGGGATACCCGAGAAACCCCCATTGCGCAGAATCGCCGCTTCCAGCGTGAGCTGAGGCGCCAGTCCGCTGCGGACTTGCGAGTCGGTCGGCGGCTGGCCGGTCTTGTAATCGAGGAGAGCATAGCTGCCGTCGGTGCGCCTTTCGATGCGGTCGGCGCGCGCGGTCAGGAGAAATTGGGTTTTGCCGAGGGGGATCGGATGCCTCCCCGACATTTCAGCAAAGATCTTGCTCGCGCCGGCGCGGCGCTCGAGTTCCCAGCCGGCCAGCCAGTCGGCAATACGGAGGAAACGCGTCCACCAGAAGGCGCGAGCCTCCTCGTAGTCCTCAAGCGGCGCAAAATGCTTCTCGCCGAGCGTCTTCAGCTCGCGCGCGACATCGGCGGGCAGGGCATCCGCATGAATTTTTGTGAATTCCCCGATCGCTTCATGGATGAAAGTACCGCGGTCGGCGGCGCCCGGCGGCGTATCAATAGGGTCGAGCGGGAACAGTCGCAGGACATGTTTGGCGTAGATCGTATAGGGATCACGTAGCCAGTTCTCGATGTCGGTGACACTGAGTTGCGACGGGCGCGCTTCGGGCGGCGGCACCGGCTGCGGCCGCGGCGTGGGCGACACCGCGCCGGGAAAATCGAGCGCGCGCGCATATTCCGTATAAATTGCGCCGCGCTTTAACGCCTCTTTCCAGCGCGTCCCGCCCGCGACCGCGGCCAGTCTCTGCATAAAGCGGGATCTGACCGCCGGTGCGCCTGCGTGTTTAGCCGCGCGGGAGAGAACGACCTCCGGCGTACCCAGCCCCCGCGCGAAATCGTGCGCCGACAGGCCGACGCGCAACTCCGGCAGATTGAGGCCGAGTTCGAGCCGCATCGGACGGCTCAGCCAAGGGTCGCTGCGGGTATCGGGCGGCCAGGTTCCTTCGTTAAGCCCACCGAGCACGACGCGGTCGACGTTCTGCAGCCGCGCCTCCAACAGGCCAAAGATGCGCGCGCGGGGAGTACCAATTTCGGCGCGCCGCTCCGCTCTCCCGGAGGAGATTTGATGGAAAACCTCCGCGTAGTCGGCGGCGCCCAGTTCGAGTGTCAGCGACGTCGGGCTTTCGGCGATGATTTCAAAAGTGCGCTGCAATTGCCGGCCGTCGGTGCCAGCGTAGGCGGCAACGAGCTCGCCATTGCCCGCGAGCATCTCGATTGCCTTGGCGTGCATGTTCGCCAACACGAACAGGCTTTGCGGCGCGGATCGGAGCGCTTCCAGGGGTGCCAGGGCCTGGGCGAGCTTCTCGACCAGGTGCTCGGCCGCATCAAGATCGGCGGACATCACAAAACTGCGTGGATCGCGGCTGTGCAGTTCGTCGCGCGTCTGCTTGAAGATTGCGAGCGCGTGCTTGAGGCCTTCCGAGCCGCGACGCGGACGCGGTCCGCGCAACACGGCGCGCTCGAGCGCCGCGATCGCGCGCTCATGCGCGAAGGCTTCGGCGCCGAGCCGCAGGAGGGGATGCTTGAGCAGCGCCAGCAGCGTCGCCGGCTCGAGTCCGCCCAGCGCGGCTTCGGCCGCGAGCCGCGCGAAGATGCCGGCCGGCGTGTCGGCGAGCGCATCGCCACCGGAATCGTCGACCTCGACGTTCCAGCGCTCGAGCGCGGCCACCACCCGGCGCGCGAGGGCACGGTCGGGTGTCACCAGCGCCGCGGTCATGTCGGGCGTTTCGATCGCCTCGCGCAGGCAAATCGCGATTGCCAGTGCTTCCTCTTCCGCGTTGGCGGCCTCAATGACTTGGACGTCGGCCATCGCTTTGTCGGCCGCGGCGGCAAAATCGGGAGCCTTCAAGCGCAGTTGCCAGTGTTCGGTGGTGGCGGCCGGACGCATTGCTTCCGAAATCAGCATCTCGCGCGCGTGGGGAGCCGGCTCGGCGAGGGGTTTGACGGAGCTGCGCGAAACACCCATTCGGGCGAGCAGGGCGTGCATGGAGAATTGCGGATGCACGGCGGCCGGTGCGTTCTTGTCGTCTTCGCTGCTCGCGAAATTGTGCCAGGAGGCCTCGTCGAGATCGGTATCGAGGCCCGGCAATACAACAGCGCCGTGCGGAAGTTGCGCGATCGCCGCGAGCAGTTTTGCAGTGGCCGGCATCGAGCCGGTCGAGCCGGCGGCGATCACCGGATCGCGGCTGCCGGCGAGGCGGTTCATTTCGGCATCGATGAGAAGGTCGCGTCGCCTTGCGGGATCGATCATGCCTTTTTCCGCAAGACGCTCCGGCCAATAGCTGCGGGCGATCTTGAGGAAATCGAGCGTAAACTGCCAATACTTGTCGAAGCGGTCCGGCACCAGGCCATCGAGCTTTCGCCAATCCATCTCGCGGGTAGTCACGTCGTCGATCAGGCGGGCGAGATCGTCGGCAAGCGCGAGCGCGGCGGCCGGCGTATTGGCGATCAGCGGCGCGCCTTCATCGGGGCGGATCGCCGAGGCCCAACCTACAATGAGCTGCGCCAGCAACAGCCGCCGTTCCAGCGGACTGATCGCTGGCGGCAGTGGCAGTACTTGTTCCGCCAGTTGGGCACTTGCCGCCTCGGAGAAGACGATTTCATCCTCGTCCAGATCGCCAAGCGCGATGATGCGCGGCAGGATCGCGGCCTGCCCGTCAAGCCCGGCGCCGAAGGCATCTCGCGCCAGCCGGCAGGCGCGCCGGGTCGGCAGATAAAGGGTCGCCCGCGCGAGTTCGAGCGGATCATCGGACGCCGGAAAACCTGATACGAGTTTGCCCGAGCGCAACGAATCGATGAGGACCCGCAAAAACGGCGCCGAGGCGGGGATATTGAAAACACGTGGTTTGGTGGCTGGCATCGCGGTGAATGATACATGCTTTGGGCGGCTGGCAATCCGGCCCAATGCTACCCTGCGCTTGTGCGGATCGCGGATTCTGCTTCAGCAATGGCTTCCGGCGTGCCGACGTGCATCCACAAACCTTCGAGCCGAAGTCCATGCAGCCGCTGCGCTTGTGCGGCACGTTCGAAGAGTGCCGTGAGCGAAAGGTTCCCGTCCGGCGCGCCCTTGAATAGCGCAGGCGTGAGGATCGCCGCCCCGGCATAGACGAATGGAGCGATCTCATGCTCAGCACGCCGACGCAGGCGCCCGTCGGGGGTCATGGCAAAGTCGCCGCGCCCGGAGTACCCGATGCTGCCCGCGACCGGAGCAAGCAGGAGAAGCGCATCCATTGCGGCAGGGTCGAAGGCTAGCGCGAGGCGCGCGAGGTTGGGCTTCACCCCTTCCATCCATATCGTGTCCGAATTGATGTGAAAAAAAGGTGCGTCGCCAAGTTCCGGTAATGCCTTTTTGACGCCACCTCCCGTGCCGAGTAGTTCACCGCGCTCGTCAGAGATCACGATCCGAGGTCGACGTCGCTGCGACAGATGTTTCCGTATCTGATCTGCCATGTGATGCACGTTGACCACCGCGCTTTCGACTCCTGCTTCATCAAGGCGGTCGAGCACATGATCGATGAGCGGCTTGCCGGAAATTTTCACCAGCGGCTTCGGCGTTGAATCCGTGATCGGGCGCATGCGCGTCCCGAGTCCCGCGGCAAGGACCATCGCGCGACGCGGAATAGACTTAGTTAGTTCTGCAGGCATGCATCAGACTTTCAGCGGCGGTACATTGGCTCGATACCAGGCTGCGAGCGGTCCGAGCGCGGGATGTGCCAGCGAACGCTGCAGATAAGTCCATACGCGGGGGAGATGACGCAGATATTGCGGCTTGCGGTCGCGCCGCTCAAGTCTCGCGAAGATTCCCAGGATCTTGGATGAGCGTTGTGCCCCAAGCGTCGCATAGGCTCGCGCGAATGCCGGCGTGTCGAATGTTGCATTGGCAGCGAGGCGCGCACGCGTGTAACGAGACAGGAGCTTCATCTCCAGTCCCTCCGACACATCCACGCGGGCGTCCTGCAACAACGAGGCGACGTCAAAGGCTTCGGGCCCTATCACGGCATCCTGAAAATCGAGTAGGCCAATGCGGGAGATCCCCTCACGCTCAGGCAGCCACAGGAGATTTGGCGAATGAAAATCGCGCAGCACCCACGTGTGCGGGCCAGCCAGGACCGGCATTAAGGCTTCGCGCCACAGCGCGCGATAACCGTCTCGTTTGCTGTCGGAAAGTTTTACGTCAAGCTTGGGGAGGTACCAGTCGAGCAGCAGCTCGACCTCGATCAGAAATGCATCCAGATCGTAGAGTGGCAGCCGATAATCGATGCCTGGCTCGACCGGCACCACCGTCGGCAACTGTTCACTATGCAGCTCTGCCAGGAGATCTGTTGCGGCCTCATAGCGCATTTCAATCGGCGCCGGGGGCTCGCCCCCGACAACGAGCTCCTCGCCGAGATCCTCGATCACCAGCAGTCCGGTCTCACGGTCCGATGCAAAGATGGCAGGCGCCGACAGCCCCTGCCTGCGCAAAGCCTGTGTCATCGCGACAAATGGGGTGACATTTTCGGCAAGATGCGCGATTGCGCTGTAAGGCTTGCCATTGCGCACAGGCGGGCCATCCGATCGCTTGGGTGAGTTCATAAGGACATAGGTGGCGCCGTCGCGCGTCAGTCGTTCGTAGCTCCGCGTCGAGGCATCACCCTGGATCCGCCGGCGCGAAGCGCGACCAAAGTCTGACCGATCGAGAAAACGGCGAATGGTCAGGATGCGTTCGGCGCGCGGGGCGACGTTGCCGTGCGCGGTGATGCGCACGCTCCGTGCAGTTGGTCCGTGTTGCGGCTCAAGCGTGAGGGCGATATCGAGCCGGTTGCTCGGCAAGAAGCCCGTGGCGCGATCCGGCCACTCCATCAGCGTTACCGCGCCTTCGGGTGCATCCTCGAGGCCGAGCTCGGCTAACTCACCCGCTCCAGACAGCCGATAAAGATCGGCATGCAGGACCGTAAAGCTGGGTAGGGTATAGGTTTGCATCAATGTAAAGGTCGGGCTCGGCACCTCTATCCTGTCGTCGCCGGCGAGATAGCGGATCAGTGCGCGGGCAAAAGTGGTCTTGCCAGCGCCCAGATCGCCCGACAGCGTGATCAGATCGCCGGGCTCGAGGACGGCAGCAACGTCCGTCATCAGTCGGTAAGTCGCGGCTTCGTCGGCTAGTGTCGTTGCGAAGCTATAGCCGCCGGAACTGGAGAAAAACATCGAATCATCCGTTACAAGCCCGCACTTTATAAACGGATGGGGCGGTCCTGCGCCAGAATGCCTGCGGGGGTAAGTTGCTACGCCGCCGTTTGCTTTGCGACCTGTTCCACTGGGAAAGCGCAAGTAACGATTGTACCTCGTCCCGGAGCGGAATCGATTGTCACTGATCCGCCGTGTAATTCGACGAAGGAGCGGACAAGCGAGAGTCCGAGGCCCGGACCACGATGCTGCGATCCCATCGAGTCCGTTTCGAACCAATCGAATACCTTGTCCATTGCCTCCGGCGGAATTCCCGGCCCGTGATCGGTCACTCTGAAGAAAACCGCATCCAGGCGTCGTTCAGCCAAAAGGATAACGGTCTCTCCTGGTGGTGAAAATCCGACGGCATTGGACAATAGATTGAACAGGATCTGGCGCAGGCGCCGCTCGTCGGCGGTCAAATTACCGATATTGGCCGGCGCGCGGATATCGAGCCTGATACGGTTTTTTACCAGCCGATCCTGCACGCCTTCCGCGGCTGCTTCCATGCTCGCCTGAATATCAACCTCGCCAAGATTGAGCGTCATTGCCCCGGCGTCGATGGTGGCGAGATCGAGAATATTATTGATCAGCGCCAACAACGCATTCGTCGAGGCCGTGATATAGCCGAGGTATTCGCTCTGCTTTCGAGTCAAAGAGCCGAATGCCGGGTCGCCCAGTAAATTCGCAAAGCCAATAATATTTGTCAGGGGCGAGCGTAACTCATAAGAAACGTGGTGCACGAAATCGACCTTGATCGAGTCCGCTGCCTCAAGCGCTTCGTTTCGCTCGCGCAGTGCGCGCTCGACATTGACGGTATCTGTCCTGTCCTGGAATGTGACGAGCGTTGCCCCGTCAGGCAAGGGCATCGTTGCAAGATCGAGAACGGATCCATCACGCCGCTCGATGCGCGCAGCCAGGGGCTCTCGATTGTCGATCGCGGTTACAGCGGCACGAAGATTTCGCCAAACCGTATTGTCGTCGTGCAGGGCCTGGCACCACGCAGTCACGGCTTCGGCATGGGGACGCTGCTCAAGTGCATCGTGCGAGAGCTTCCACATGCGCTGGAAAGCAGGATTGTGCAATCGAACACGACCGTCGCTGCCAAACACTGCCACTGCCTCAGCCAAGTGATCGAGAGTCTCGCTCTGCACCTTGATCAGTGCATCGTAGCGGCGGTACATGTCGAGCCGCTCGGTCACATCGTCATACAAATACGTGACCCCACCCTCGGGATTGGGTGTGGTCACCACTCGCAGCGTGCGGCCGTCCGGCAGATGCCACGTGTGCTCCTTCGCCTCGACAGCACGGTAGGCCTCGTAGAGCTGTTGCTTCCACTGCCTGAAGTCCTGTTCTTCCGGCAGCTTGCGCTTGCCGCGCAAAATTTCGAGCACGGCCGCATCGGTCGGCGATTGATCAAGGAAGCCGGTATCAAGCTCAAATAACGAGCGCAACGCCGCGTTATAGAAAGTGAGCTTACGGTCGACGTTAAACACGGCAACCCCGGTCGCGAGTTGATCAAGTACGCGGCGGTGCGCCTCTACCATGCGCGCGAGTTCTGCGCGCATGATCTCTATATCCGTGCGATCGATCGCGATGCCCGAACTGCCGATTGTGCCCGGCGCATCAATGATCTCGAAAATTCGGCGACCTCCTGCCGCAATCGCCGGCAGCCTGCCGGTGTAGGTTCCGGCTGCGGTTCGGGTGCGGGCCATCTCCGCTCGCGCCGTCTGGTCGAGCAATTCCAGCCGTCGCGCGACAGCATCGTCGGGATTCTGAGCTTCAACGGCGCGAGCATAGGCCGAATTCACAAAGGTCAACTCGCCGGCATTGTCGCGCACCCATGCGGGCGCCGGCAATGAATCAAGCAACGCTCTCAACGTTTCGACATCGGCCAGAAGCCGGTCATGCCGCGCGGCAAGGTCGAGCAACTCCTGCTCGATGCCGCTTACGTCACGTAGGCGCAGCACGGCACGCCCGCCGATCGCGCGGCCTTCCGCCTCCACGGGGTGCGCCGTGCGTGTCGTAAGGGTCATCACGAAGCCGCGACCCTCGACCCGCAAAGTTTCAACCGCTTGCTCAAGGCGTTGCGCCGCGGCGGGCTCGAGCCAGCTGCCGAATGCAAGCACGCGTTCAGGCGCAGCGCCGGGCGCCACGATCGAAGTTTCGCCGGTGATGTCCGGCTGCTCTGAAGCTGCCGGCCATGTCACCAGGATCTGCGGCGCAGACAATAAAAGCGTTTTGAGCCGGTCAGCCTCGGCTTGCAACGCAATGATCTCGTCTCTTGCAGCACTTTCGATGCGGTCTTTCGACCTAAGCGCACGAAGCAGAATGACGCTAGCCAAAAGGCCCAGTCCGATCACGGCAAGGATAAAAGTCAGCAGGCTGATGCCCTGGCCACGAAGGATCGCCATGGTGCGATGGACGGCATCGAATGCGGTCGCACCTAGGTGCGCCTCGGCGCTCGTCGCTGAGCCGGAAAAAATGAAATTTGCGGTCGCGAAGGCGAGGAATCCGCCTCGCCACGGACGAGAACGCAGCCTCTTGTTCGCCGTCCGGATTGTCTCCGGCATTCGGGCCTGCCCCAACGGAGCGGGGCGGCGTCCGCCACGCCGTTTCCCGCGAATCGATTGACTTTACCCCTAAGGTGAATCGCGCCGAAAGAGTCCAGATCGTGAACAGGTCCCCGCGCGGCAGGGTCGCATGCTTATTTCGCTGCGGTGGTACGCCTAACCATGTCATCAATGCTGATACGACCGAGGGCGACGGAAACCGTTCGTTCGGTTTCGGCCAGCGCGGGCCAGACGATCTCATTTACCAACGCCGAGCTCGGCTGCAGCGCATCGACCTCATCCACGGTGGTTGCCGCACGCAGGATATCGTCGGCCGTGATGCGATTGCGCTCGCGTCCCAGCTCGTAGCCGCCATGGGGCCCCCGAATTCCCCTCAGGATGCCATCGCGTACCAGCGCTTGCAGCAGCGGCTCGAGGTGGCGAGGTGGCAACCGGTGACGGGCTGCCAGTGACTTAGCCGACACCGGGCGCGTGCGAGCATTCATTGCAACATCGATGACCGCAGCAATTGCCAGGATGCCCTTTCTGGACACCAGAGTCATTTGACGAACCACTCATGGTAGCAGCGTACGTGAGTGGTATTAGGCTACAGTGTCGCATCCGTCTACCTACGAATGGTGGAGATCACAGGTCAACTTCCGGTTGAACCAAAGCCGCCGCTTCCGCGTACCGTTTCGTCGAGAGACGCGACTTCCACGATTTGAGCACGAGCAACCGGCGCGATCACCAATTGAGCAATGCGCATGCCTCTTGTGATCGTTACGTCTTCGTTGCCGAGATTTGCGAGCACAACCTGAATCTCACCACGGTAATCGGCGTCAATCGTGCCGGGAGCATTGAGGATGGTGAGACCATGGCGTGTCGCAAGCCCTGAGCGTGGTCGCACCTGGCCTTCGTAACCCGCCGGAAGTGCGATCGCGATGCCAGTCGGCACCAGCGCGCGTCCACCGGGGCGAAGCGTCAAAGGTTTGGTGTCGGGTATCGCGGCGAACAGGTCGAGCCCGGCGGCCCCGGCAGTCTGATAGTCCGGCAGGGTCAAGCCCTCGCTGTGCGCCAGCCGCATCATGCGCACTACGGGGTTGTTCACCGCTTCTCCCCTTTAAGAACATCCCCAATACGAGCGACCAGCATGGCTGCGACTTCATCCTTGCTCTGCGGTGGCCAGACTTCGGCACCAGATGCGCGCACAAGCGTGATGGTGTTGCGGTCTCCGCCCATCACCCCCGACTGCGGCGAAACATCGTTGGCCAAAATCCAATCGCAGCCTTTGCTGGCGAGCTTCGCTTTCGCATTGGCAGCCACATTTTCAGTTTCGGCGGCAAAGCCGATCACCAATGTCGGCCGCTGTATTTTCCGCTTCGCAATCGTTGCAAGAATGTCCGGATTTTCGACCAGCGCAAGCTGGGGAATGGTTTTCCCAGGCTGCTTTTTTAACTTCTGTTCGCCGGCGTTGGCCACGCGCCAGTCGGCAACGGCGGCGGCAAAGATCGCGATATCGGCCGGCAGCGCGCGTTCGACCGCTTGCAGCATTTCGCGCGCCGTCTGGACTTTGATCACCTTGACGCCCGGCGGGTCAGGCACATTTACAGGACCGCTCACCAGCGTGACATCGGCGCCGGCGGCAGCAGCAGCAGCGGCAATTGCGTGGCCTTGCTTTCCCGATGAGCGATTGGCGATGTAGCGAACCGGGTCAATCGGTTCATGCGTGGGCCCCGAAGTGATCAGCACGCGCCGGCCAAGCAGCACCGGCGCACCTTGGGCGCCAAGGATTTTCTCCGCAGCGTTGGCGATTTCCAGTGGCTCTGCCATACGGCCTATCCCGCGTTCGCCGGCTTCAGCCATCTCGCCTTCACTCGGACCGACGAGCCCAACACCATCGGCAACAAGTTCCGTCAGATTGCGTTGCGTGGCCTTGTTTGCCCACATGCCCGGGTTCATCGCCGGCGCGAGAAGTATCTTTGCAGTTGTTGCCAGCAAGACAGCAGTGGCGAGGTCGTCGGCGTGTCCGCCCGCAAATTTTGCCATCAAGTCGGCGGTCGCCGGAGCAACCACGATCAAGTCAGTCTCGCGTGCGAGCCGGATGTGTCCGACGTCAAATTCGCTCGCAGGATCGAACAGGTCGGTAAAGACGCGCTCCCCCACAAGCGCGCTTGCCGACAGCGCAGTCACGAATTGCTCTGCCGCTTTGGTCAGGATGCAGCGCACGGCAATGTCGCGCTCTTTCAGCCGCCGGATCAGATCCAGTGATTTATAGGCCGCGATGCCGCCACCGATGATGAGCAGCACGCGTCTGGCGCCGCCTGGCGTTTGAGCTCGCGCAATTTTTCTCTGTGGCTTTGTCGTTGGTGAAACTGGCGCCTCATCTGGCGCTGTCTCAGTTGCCTCGCGCAGGATCGTGCGCACCTCGTCCTCGACCGAACGTCCGCTGCGCGCCGCCCGCAGGCGCAGGAGCTTCTTCAGTTGTTCATCGAGCTGACGAACGGTGAGGGATGCCATGGAATTCTCATTAACTTACAATATTATAGCACGAATTGATTGCATTGCAATCATTGCAATCAAAATAAATTCCGTCTGGCTCTCCTTGACGTGGCTTGGTCTGTTCCTGTATTTAACTAATAAGTTAATTAACTAACTGGTTTAATTCGATCATGGCGACCGATCGTCTCAGCGGCACATTCGCGGCCCTTGCCGACCCCACGAGGCGCGCGATCCTGGCGCGGCTCGCGCTTGGCGAGACATCCGTGCTGAAGCTCGCCGAACCGTTCGACATGAGCCTGCCTGCGGTTTCCAAGCACCTGAAGGTCCTCGAGCGCGCCGGGCTCATCACGCGTGGCCGGGACGCACAGATGCGTCCTTGCAAGATCGATGTGCGCGCGCTCAGGGAAGCCGACCAATGGCTCGAGGAGTATCGCCGGCTCTGGGAAGAGCGGCTCGATCGACTCGACGACTACCTCAAAGTTCTGCAAGCCCAACAGAAACAGACCAAGCGGATGAAAAACCATGGCCGTAAAAAGTAGCATCGACCTTGAGCGCGATCCGTGTTCGATCATCGGCTCGCGCGTGCTCGACGCGCCGCGCGCATTGGTGTTCTCGGTGTGGACCGACCCGAAGCATCTCGCGCAATGGTGGGGGCCGAACGGCTTCACCACCACGACGAATGCGTATGATTTTCGTCCTGGCGGCGTATGGCGTTTCGTCATGCACGGGCCCGACGGCCGCGACTATCAGAACCGCATTACATTCGACGAGATTGTTCCGCCGCAACGCATCGTCTATCGCCACGCCGGCGGCGATGACGTCGAGCCCGTGCAGTTCACGCAGACGGTGACGTTCGAGGATCTCGGCAACGGTAAGACCCTGCTGACCTGGCATGGCAAGTTCCCGTCCGCCGAAGAGCGTGCGCACGTCATCAAACATTACGGCGCGGACAAGGGCCTCGTACAGACGATGGCGCGGCTCGCCGACTATCTTGCCACGATGCCGACAGAAAAGAGTGCGTAGATGATCTGCCGTTCACGACAGCGCACGCAACGCAGCGCGAAGATCGTTCGGATGGAAGGCAGCGACCGACTGATCGATCGCGGCGTGGGTTTCTCGCCACAGCGGAAACGCCTTGGCGAGAAGCGATCGCCCGCTTGCCGTAATTGTGAGACGACGGCTGCGCTTATCCTCTTTATCGATCGAAACCTTCACCAGCCTGCGACGTTCAAGGGGTTTAAGGATCGCCGTCAGCGTGGTGCGGTCCATGGCAAGCAGCGCCGCGACGCTGCCAATCGTGGGCGGCTCCGGCCGGTTCAGCGACATCAGCAGGGAAAATTGCCCGTGGGTGAGATCGAACGGACGGAACACATCGTCAAAACGTCGCGCCAGCCCTCGCGCGGCGCGCTGCACATGCAGACACAGGCAGTTGTCGCGCACCAGATGCGTGGCGGACAGTGGTAATCGCTGGCGGCTTGACATGGCCGATAATAGGTTGATATCAACCTATTTGTCAATGATGACAACGCGAGGAGAAGAGTTATGCAAGTGCAATCCTACCTGTTCTTCGATGGCCGTTGCGAGGAGGCGATTGAGTTTTACAAAAAGACTCTCGGCGCCCAGGTCGACATGCTCATGCGCTGGAAAGACAGTCCCGACAAATCAATGTGCTCCCCCGGCAACGAGAACAAGGTGATGCACGCCTCGTTCAAGATCGGCGACACGCGGGTCATGGCTTCTGATGGGCGCAACACTGGCAATCCCAAGTTCGACGGCTTCGCGCTTTCCGTGGATGCAAAAAGTGAGGCGGACGCCGATCGCCTTTTCGATGGGCTGTCGAGTGGTGGAAAGGTTGTCATGCCGCTCGGCAAGACGTTCTTTTCGCCGCGCTTTGGAATGACGCAGGACAAATTTGGCGTCAACTGGATGGTCCTCGTCCAGTCAAAGTGAAAGCCAGGGCGCGCCGGGCTTGCTGTGATTCAGACCGCGCGCTCATTCTCTCCTGATCGTCTTTCGCAAAACAGCATCTCCAACGGCCAATCAAGGAGTGCCTAATGGCGACCGCCACGAAAAGCACCGAGTTTGTCATCTCACGCGTACTCGACGCCCCGCGCGATCTGGTCTGGAAATGTTTCACCGATCCGGAGCACATGAGGCAATGGTGGGGGCCCAAAGGCTTCACTGTTGTTGCTTCAAAGATGGATCTCCGCGTGGGAGGCACCTACCACTACGGCCTCAAGGCGCCGAACGGCGCGCCGATGTGGGGCAAGTTCGTCTTTCGCGAGATCGTTCCACCCGAACGCCTCGACTTCATCAGCTCATTTTCCGATGAGGAAGGCGGCACTACTCGCCACCCGGGCCACACGTCCTGGCCGCTCCAGATGCATTCGACGTTCACGTTTGAAGAACTGCCCGGCGGGAAAACCAAATTCACCGTCCGCTGGGCCGCGCACAACGCGACGCCTGAAGAGCAAAAGGTGTTCGATACTTCGCATCAAAGCATGAACCAGGGCTGGAGCGGCACCCTGGAGCAGCTCGAAGCCTATCTTGCAAAAGCCAAATAACCGCGCGTTAAGGAGGACATCATGGCGCTCACCACGCATAAGATCACGCCGTGCCTGTGGTTCGATTCAGAAGCCGAGGAAGCGGCGAAGTTCTACGTCTCCGTGTTCAAAAATTCGAAACTCGGGAAGATCAGCCGCTACGGAAAGGCCGGTCAGGAGATCCACGGCAAGAAGCCGGGCTCTGTGATGGTTGCAGAGTTCGAGATCGACGGGCAGCCGTTCGTTGCGCTCAATGGCGGGCCACAGTTCAAGTTCAGCGAGGCTGTATCATTCCAGGTTCATTGCGACACTCAGGAAGAGATCGACTACTTCTGGAATGCTCTGACCAAGGACGGCCGCGAACAGCCCTGCGGCTGGCTGAAGGATAAATTCGGCGTTTCCTGGCAGATTGTCCCCACCATGCTCGGAAAAATGATGACGGATCCGGACAACAAAAAAACCCAGCGCGTCACCGACGCGTTCCTGAAGATGAAAAAGTTCGATCTCGCAAAACTGAGGCAGGCTTATGAGGGCCAAGCCGCGTAGCTGATGTTGAATCCGTTGACGGAAAAGACATGAACAATCCCGCCAAATTCGGAGAAGGGACTGTCACCCTCTTGCGCGTGTTCGATGCGCCGCGTGAGCTGGTATGGAAAGCGTGGACCGATCCGAAAATGATGGCGCAATGGTTCGGACCGCGCGGCTTTACCAATCCGGTCTGCGAGCTCGACGTGAGAGTTGGAGGCAGCTTGCGCATCGTGATGCGTGGGCCGGACGGCCAGGACTACCCGATGAAAGGGAAGTTTCGGGAGGTCGTTGCGCCCGAGCGCCTGGTCTTCACCAATATCGCGACTGACAACGACGGCAATCATCTGCTCGAAGGCGAAACTACCGTCACGTTTACCGAAAAAGACGGCAAGACCAAGCTCACGGTGACGTCGCATGCGGTTGGCCTTGCTCCGATCGCGCCACAGATGCTCGCCGGCATGGAAGCGGGTTGGACCCAGAGCATCGACAAACTGGAAGGTCTGCTTGGCGATTCAAGAAAGATGGCGACTACGACATGACACTCAAGCTCTATTACCATCCGCTGGCGTCGTATTGCCACAAGGTGCTCATCGCGCTTTACGAACACGACATTGCGTTCGAGCCGATCCTTGTCGATCTCGGCGATGAGAAATCGAGCGCGGAGTTCCGGGCGCTATGGCCGCTGGCAAAATTCCCGGTGCTGCGCGACGAGGCGCGCAACTGCACGGTCGCCGAATCAACGGTCATTATCGAGTATCTCGACGCTTACCACCCCGTTGGGACGCCCTTTGTGCCCGCTCATGGCGATCTCGCCTGGCAAACACGGATGTGGGACCGCTTCTATGATCTGTACATCCAGGAGCCTATGCAGAAAATCGTCGGCGATAGGCTGCGTCCCGCGGGCCGTACTGATCCTTTCGGCGTGGAGCAGGCCATCGGTCAGCTTGGCCGCTCCTACACCATGATCGAGACACGGGTGAAATCGAACAGCTGGGCGATGGGCGACACCTTTACTTTGGCTGATTGCGCCGCGGCTCCGGCGCTATTCTATGCAAACACCGTTGTGCCGCTCGACGCCGAGCACAAGAACACGCGCGCGTATCTCGATCGCTTAATGGCGCGGCCTTCCTTCGCGCGGGTGCTTGATGAGGCGCAACCTTATTTTGGTCTGTTCCCGATGGAGCGAAAGCCGCAGGTTTCCAGGCCTGTGCGGGCAGTCAGCCAATAGGCGCGCTCGCGGGGACCTGCGCGGAGCAGCCACGCCTGGCTGGCTTTTTCTCAGGTCAGGCGATCAGCCACACCACCCACAGCAGCAGCGCCGCAATCACCCACAGTGCGATCGTGGTCCAGCGGTTGCGGCGCGCTTCTGCCGCACCGATGGCAGAAACGGTCTCGGGGGAAAGCACGAGACCATCGCGCGTAATGTCGTCAAGCTGATCGAGCAACGTGCCAGCGCGCGTGAGCAAAGCTGGCGTCTGGCCGAGGAAACGGCCGACTTCGCCGGCTCCCTCAACCGCATCCTCAAGCCGCCCGATAGGACCGAGATTGCGCGTTATCCACTCGCGGACGACGGGGTCCGCGGTGCTCCACATGTCAAGCTTGGGATCAAGCGAGCGCGCGACGCCTTCGACCACGACCATTGTCTTCTGCAGGAGCAGCAGTTCGGGACGCGTGCGCATGTCGAAGAGGCCGGTTACCTCGAACAACAGCATCAAGAGCTTCGCCATCGAGATATCTTCGGCGGTGCGATTGTGAATCGGCTCGCCGATGGCGCGGATTGCCTGTGCGAAGCTTTCCACCGAGTGATGCCGGGGCACGTAGCCCGCATCGAAATGGACCTGCGCCGTGCGGTAGTAGTCGCGCGTAATGAAGCCAAGCAGAATTTCGGCGAGGAAGCGGCGTTCTTTCGGCCCGAGGCGACCCATAATGCCGAAGTCGACCGCGACCAGCCGACCGCCGTCGTCGACGAACAGATTGCCGGGATGCATGTCGGCGTGAAAGAAGCCGTCACGCAATGCGTGGCGCAGAAAGCTCTGAATCACCTTGCGTCCAAGTTCCGGCAGATTGAAGCCTTTTGCCTGCAGCGCGCCGTGGTCGCTGAGTCGGATGCCGTCGATCCATTCCAGAGTGAGCACTTCGCGCGCCGTGCGGTCCCAGTCGACCTGTGGAACGCGAAAATCGGTATCCTCACGCGTGTTCTCGGCCATCTCGGAAGCCGCTGCGGCCTCAAGCCGAAAGTCCATTTCGATCGCCACAGAACGGGCAAGCGTGGCCACGACCTCGACCGGGCGCAGCCGCCGCCCTTCCGCCGCAAGCGCTTCCGCCAGGCGTGCCGCAAAGAAAAAAGAATCAAGATCTGATCTGAAGCGATGCTCGATTCCCGGCCGCAGGACTTTCACGGCTACCGGCTTGCGCGAACCGCCAATTTCAATCTCGGCGCGGTGCACTTGGGCAATCGAGGCCGCCGCGACTGCCGGTCCGAAGCTCGTATAGACCTTCAAGAGAGGTTTATCGAAAGCCGCCGCCACCGCCGCCTCCGCCTGGGCTTGCGGGAACGGTGCCATCTTGTCCTGCAGGCTTTCGAGGTCGTGCGCGATCGCGGGGCCGACGACATCCGGCCGTGTGGCGAGAAACTGGCCGAGCTTGACGTAGGTGGGGCCCAGTCTCGTCAGCGCGGCGGCGAGCCGGCTTTCACCGCTCTTGGTGCCCGGTCGCTCAAGAAGACGCGCAATCGCCACGCCAGTCCTGGCCGGCCACGGTAAAGGGCGCGTATCGACCAGCGCAAAGACGCCCTCGCGCGCAAACACGAAGCCGGCGCGAGCAAGGCGGACGAGATGAAAAACGCCAGCGATCACAATCGCCAGCCCGAGTGGAGCGCCACCACGCCGCCAGTCATCGTGGTGAACGAAACGCGGCGAAAGCCGGCGCCCTCAATCATGCGTGCAAATGGCTTGGGCCTGGGAAACTTGCGGATCGATTCGACTAGATATTGATAGGCTTCACGGTTGCCGGTCACCACGCCGCCAACCCTCGGGATCACCTGGAACGAATAGAGTTCATAGAGCGCATCGAAACCAGGCACGTCCACGGCGGAAAATTCCAGGCACAGGAATCGGCCGCCGGTCTTCAGGACGCGATAGGCTTCAGCAAGCGCGCGTTCGATGCGCGGCACGTTGCGAATGCCAAAAGCGATCGTCACGCAATCGAAGCAGCGATCGGCATAGGCAAGATCTTCGGCGTTGCCCTGCTCGAAGGTGACGCTGCCGGCAAAGCTTCGGTCCGAGGCGCGGTCTCGCCCCACGTCAAGCATGTCGGCGTTGATATCGCAGACAGTCACGCGCGTGCCCGCGCCACCCGCCCGCACAATTCGGAACGCGATGTCGCCCGTGCCGCCGGCCAGATCGAGCACCGCAAAATTGCGTTCACTCTTTGGAGGATTGACCGCCGACACCAGCACATCCTTCCATGCGCGGTGCAGACCGCCGGACATGAGGTCGTTCATCAGGTCGTATCGCCGGGAAACCGAATGAAATACGTTGTTCACTCGTCCCTGCTTGTCCTCAAGCGGGACGCTCTCGTTGCCAAAATGAGTTCGTTCGCCGGCGCGGGGCATGGCCAATAGTCCTTTGCGGACAGGACCATAGCGCGGGGAGCCGGGGGACGCTATGTGTCGGTGCGGGAGCGGTTAATCATGCCCGAATTGCCTGAAGTCGAGACCGTCCGGCGGGGTTTGGCGCCCGCGATGGAAGGCCGGCGTTTTGTCAGGGTGGAGGTTCGACGCGGCGATCTGCGCTGGCCGTTGCCCAGAGGATTTGCTCAAAGGCTGCGCGGCAAGACCGTAGAGGGCCTCGGGCGACGGGCGAAGTATCTGCTGGCGGACCTGTCATCCGGCGATGTGCTGCTCATGCACCTTGGCATGTCGGGCTCATTTCGGGTCGGCAAGGACAGTACCCCCGGCAATTACCATCACCACCGATCGAGTAGCCGCACGCATGATCACGTGGTGTTTCACATGTCGAATGGCGCAACGGTGACGTTCAATGACCCGCGCCGCTTCGGCTCGATGAAACTTGTCTCCCGCGCCAAGTTGGAACAGGAGCCGCTGCTGCGCGCGCTTGGGCCCGAGCCGCTGGGAAACGAATTCGACGCGGCGATGCTGGCAAAAGCCTGTGCAGGCAAAAGGACCTCGCTCAAGGCGGCATTGAGTGACCAGCGTGTGGTCGCCGGCCTGGGTAACATCTACGTGTGCGAAGCGCTGTTTCGGGCGCGGCTATCGCCGTTGCGCAGCGCGTCGACCATTGCCGACCGTCACGGCAAGCCGAACGAGCGGGCCGAAAGGCTGGTCAATGCCATCAAGGCCGTGCTCCTGGATGCCATCGAAGCCGGGGGCTCTTCACTGCGCGATCATCGCAAAGCGGATGGATCGCTCGGCGATTTCCAGCACAATTTCCAGGTCTACGACCGCGAGGGGCAACCTTGCCCCTCTTGCGAAGGAAAAATCAGACGGATCGTGCAACTTGGCCGCTCGACCTTCTATTGCCCATCGTGCCAAAGGTAGGTCAGGCTACGCTGAGCCCAGGGTTTTACGATGCGAAAGCTTGGTCTGACCGCACTCGCGCTCGCCGTCACGCTGACTGGCGCGGGCGCCGCCGAATATCCCGATCACCCCATCCGGTTCATCGTTCCGCAGGCCGCCGGAAGCGCAACAGATACCGTTGCCCGCATTCTGGCCGCCGAGATGTCCAAGGAATTGGGCCAACAGCTTATCGTCGACAATCGGCCCGGCGGAGCACTGACGATTGGCCTCGATCTGGTGGCGAAATCGCCGCCCGATGGGTACACCATCGGCATGGGCCCGATCGGCGCGCTCGCGATCACGCGCCACATGGTGGCGAAACTGCCCTACAATATCGAGCGCGATTTTCAGCCGATTGCACTGGTCGCCCGCGGGCACCTGTTGCTCGCGGTTTCTCCGAAGCTGCCGATCAATTCGGTAAAGGAACTGGTCGACTATGCAAAAAAGAATCCCGGCAAGCTGACCAACGCTTCGTCGAGCAACGGGTCACCCGGTCATGTTGGCGGCGAATTGTTCAAACACATGACCGGAACCGAAATTGTGCACGTCCCTTATCGCGGCGGCGCGCCGGCCATCAGCGATCTGATCGCCGGGCATGTCGATCTCATGTTCGAAAGCCTGCAAACGATGGCCCCCTTCGCGCACGACAACAAGGTGCGAGCGCTTGGGGTGAGCGGCGCCGCGCGCTCTCCGGCATTCCCGGAATTGCCGACCATCGCCGAAGCAGGAGTCCCCGGATATCTGGCTCCGACCTGGACTGGGGTCATTGCGCCGGCCGGAGTACCGCGACCGATCGTCGACAGGCTTAACGTCGCCATCAACAAGGCGCTCACCTCGGAAGCTTTCAAGGAGAAGTTTGCCAAGATCGGCGATGAGCCAGGTGGCGGAACACCGGAGGATTTCGCCGCTACCATCAAGGCTGATTCCGCCAAATGGAGCGACGTGGTGCAGCGCTCCGGTGCAAAACTCGATTAGTCCAGGGATTTATCATGAGCTACGAGAACATAATCGTCGAGACGCGCGGACGGGTTGGAATTATTCGCCTAAACCGGCCTCAGGCGCTCAATGCGCTCAATAAGGCCTTGATCGGCGAGCTGACACGGGCCGTCGAGGCTTTCGACGCTGATGACAAAATCGGCTGCATGTTGATCACCGGCAGCGACAATGCATTTGCGGCCGGCGCCGACATCAAGGAAATGGCGGACAAGCCTTTTATCGAAGCTTATCTCGGCGATTTCGTTTCCAACTGGAACGCTGTAGCGCGGGCGCGCAAGCCGGTTGTTGCGGCGGTGGCGGGCTTCGCTCTCGGCGGCGGCTGTGAGCTCGCCATGCAATCGGACATTGTCGTCGCGGCAGATACGGCGAAGTTCGGTCAGCCCGAGATCAAGCTTGGTGTTATTCCCGGGATCGGTGGGACCCAGAGGCTCGCGCACGCGATCGGCAAGGCCAAGGCCATGGACCTGATTTTGACCGGGCGGATGATGGATGCGGCAGAAGCCAAAGAATCAGGCCTGGTTGCACGCGTGGTGCCGGCAGCCAGCCTGATGGATCAGGCGATGAAAATTGCCGACACCATCGCCAACATGTCACTGCCGTCGGTTCTGGCGGCGAAGGAAGCAATCAACCGCGCGTTCGAGAGCGGCCTTTCGGAAGGCACGGCGTTCGAGCGCAGGATTTTTCATTCATTATTTGCAACCGAAGATCAGAAGGAAGGCATGAAGGCCTTTATCGAGAAGCGGCCGCCGAAATGGAAACACAAATAGGCCGGGCCATTCGGATTATTGCCGTACACAAATAAGTCTCACCACGGCTGCCCGGGCGTCTTCGCCTTGCGGCGAGGTTGCGACGTTGTTGGCAGCTAAAAAGCCGCGAATGGCTTCCGCGGTGACGAGCCGAACTGGCGGGATGGACGGGTCAAGACTGGCAACCACGAAATTGCGCATCTGCATCATGCCAAGGAATTGGCCCTGTGCATCAAGCGCCGCAGCTCCGGAAAAACCCGCCATTGGCACAGGCCGGCGCAGTTCGATCGCATTTGTGCCAGCGAGCCGCGCTTTGATTTCCGTCAACTTTCTTGCGTCGTTCTGTTCTTTCGGATCCGGAATGCCGACCAACGTCACGTCGTCTTTTCGGGACGGATCGGACGAGAGGGTGAGCGGTGTCAGCTTGCCCGCGCCGTAAACACGCAACAAGGCCAAACCATTATTGGTGTCATCCGCGACCTGATCGGCATTACCGAGGCCGGCGGCGACTATGACCTGACATCCGCTCACGAGATTGCGATCAGTGATAATATGGCCGCTCGCACTCACCACCAGTCCGTTACCGTATTCGACCGATTTCGCCAGGGCCGCGAACGGTGAACTGCGCTCCGGGAACGGCGAAAAAGCGCTGACCATCGCCGCGGTGACGGGGGCGACAATAGTCTCCATCATTTGATCGAAAAGCAAAGTGAAGCCGCGAATTTCGCCGTCGCGAGCGTAGGCGCGTACGGAGAATTTCTTCAAGCCTTGCACGCCGCTGATATAGAAACTGTCATCGCGCAAGGCGCTGTTTTCAATTTTTCGGCTCGAAGGTTGGGTTTTTTCCTGTTCGAACAGGGCGGCGAGTTTGAGCTCCGAATTTTTCACTCGAAACGTTTCGACCTGCACCTCACCGTGCGTAGCCGACCATCGCGTTCCGTGTGCGGAATCCCGCACCTGCGGAACGAATTTCAGCGGAAGCCCGAGACGCACTCCGGTCGAAGGATCGGTTACGATTGTCCAGCCGAACTCGTCTTCATGTGACTTGGCCGCCGCGAGCAGATTGGCTCGCTCGACCGGAGAGAGGACGCCAGTAATCCTCGACTTCGCGCGCTTCTGAAAATTCTTGACGGCGGAACGAAATGGATCTTCACCGCCGAGCGAACCAGTGTAGTCGCCCGACCACAGCAGCGCGGATTGAATTTTAAGACGCTCGGCCGCGGAAATTTCGGAATTTCCCGCATCTGTCGGCTCGGCCCTGGCGAGTTCGGTGCTTAGTGCGGCGCCCTTCGCGGGAACGGTTGCCGGCGCCGCGATACGACGTGCTTGCACGCGCCTCTTCGCTGCGTGGTGGACAACGTGCGCGGGCTTTTCGGTAACTTGCGCGGGTGTCGGCACAATGCCGGACGATTCCTGCGCCAGCGCCGAACCGGCGCTCAGCAGAATCGCGAGCAATATCGTCGACCGAGTCCGGTCCATCGAATCCGCGCCGCCCCCACCCGTATTTTTGGCTCACCTTAGCCAATGGAGACTAACGCGCAAGGCGCGATGGGGTTTTAACCAAGCAAATTCACTGTTGCGAATCAGTCTGCGGGCCTCGGATTTGCTCACGAAAAGCGATTCCGAGAGTTTCGGAACATGCGCTAGGTTTAACCATGATGCTCAATTCAACAGAACTCGAACGCTATGCCCGGCACATCGTATTACGCGAAGTGGGCGGCCCGGGACAGGCGAAGCTCAAGGCTGCGCGTGTTCTTGTAGTCGGGGCCGGGGGGCTTGGTGCCCCGGCACTACTTTATCTCGCTGCCGCCGGAATCGGCACGCTCGGAATCGTGGACGACGATGATGTGTCGCTGTCGAACCTGCAGCGGCAAGTCATTTTCGCCACCGAGGACATCGGCAGGCCGAAAGTTGAGCGGGCCGGCGATGCTGTCAAAAGATTAAATCCGCTTGTCAATATTGAGGCCCATCATGAGCGCCTGACAGCGGCCAATGCTCTCAAGCTGATCGCGCGATACGACCTCGTCGCCGACGGGTCGGATAACTTTGCTACACGCTATCTCGTGTCCGACGCATGCTATTTCGCCCGCAAGCCCTTGCTCACTGCCGCCGTCGGGACTTTTGATGGTTCGCTCACCTGTATCCGCGCGCATGAAAAGGCGGCCGACGGAAGACCAAATCCAACATACCGTTGTCTCTTTCCCGAGCCGCCGCCCGCCGGTACCGTTCCCGCTTGCGCGGAAGCCGGGATTCTCGGTGCGCTGCCCGGAGTGCTCGGCTCGTTGATGGCGCTTGAGACCATTCGTGAAATCGTAAGCTTCGGTGAAGGGCTGGTCGGCCGTCTGCTCATGGTCGATGCGCGGTCGATGCGGTTTGAAACGCTGAGTTATGCGTGGGACCCGAACAATCCTCTAAGCGGTGAAAATCCGACGATCAGGGATTTGTCGGGGCACAATTAGCGGCAGCGTCTATCACAACATGCTCGGCAGCACACGATCCGGTGGCCGATGACCGTCCATGAACGTCCGGATGTTGATGATCACTTTCTCGCCCATATCGATGCGGCCTTCGATCGTCGCGGAACCGGTGTGCGGCAGAAGCACGACCTTGCCAGCGCGCGCGAGCTTGACCAGCTTCGGGTTTACTGCCGGTTCGTGTTCGAACACATCGAGGCCCGCTCCGGCGATGTCACCCGACTCGATAAGACGGGAAAGCGCGTTCTCGTCGATCACTTCGCCGCGCGACGTGTTGACTATGAAAGCTTCCGGCCGCAGCGATTTCAGTCGACGCGCCGACAGCAGATGGTAGGTCGCAGGCGTGTGCGGACAATTGACTGAAACAATGTCCATGCGCGCCAGCATCTGGTCGAGGCTTTCCCAATAGGTCGCGTCAAGTTCTTCCTCGGTCTTGGGCGCCACTCTTCGCCGATTGTGATAATGGATCTGCAGGCCGAAGGCGCGCGCACGCCGCGCGACCGCCTGTCCGATGCGTCCCATGCCGATAATGCCAAGTCGCTTGCCCCAGATGCGGTGGCCTAGCATCCATGTCGGCGACCACCCGACCCAGTCCTTGTCGGTGGTCAGCACGTTGGAGCCTTCCACTAGCCGGCGCGGCACTGCCAGGATCAGCGCCATGGTCATGTCGGCTGTATCCTCAGTCAGCACGCCAGGCGTGTTGGTGACGGTGATGCCGCGCTGAACCGCAGTCGCCACATCGATATTGTCGACACCGTTTCCGAAGTTGGCGATCAGCTTGAGCTGATCCCCCGATTTGCTGAGCACGGACGCATCGATGCGATCGGTGACGGTGGGAACCAGGACGTCGGCTGTTCTCACCGCCTCGGCAAGCTGGCTCTGGGTCATGGGCTTGTCGTCGGAGTTGAGGCGGGTATCAAAAAGTTCCCGCATTCGCAGCTCGATCGGATCGGGCAGCTTGCGCGTGACAATGACCAGCGGCTTTTTACTTTTCGCCATCGGATCTCAACTGCGGCACTTGTCCGGTGCTGGCGGAATACCGCCAGGTACGATCGATTCAGCCCTCATTAACCCTGCTCGCCCACACTAGGTGTTAGGCGAATTCCCGTCGTTTTCCTACCAGATGGCCGTGACAAGACAAAGCTTCCGGATGTCGATGAGCAGGCTCGCCTTGGCAGCCGGTATAGCGGGATTGCCGCCCTCTCCATCCTGGTCTGCCAGCGATGGCGCCGCCGGCTCCGTCAGCGGGCTTCCGATCCCAAGATTCGTGAGCCTCAAGTCCGATCGGGTCAATGCGCGGTCCGGTCCGAACAAGGATCAGGAGGTACGCTGGATCTATACCCACGCCGGCATGCCCGTGGAAATCACGGCGGAATTCGAGAACTGGCGTCGGATCCGCGACTGGGAAGGCGCGGAAGGATGGGTCTATCACTCTCTTTTGTCGGGCAGGCGGATGGCTACGGTCGTGCCGAAGTCAAAGGAGGAACTGGTTCCCCTCTTTGAAGGCGCAGACGTCAAATCGCCGATTTCGGCACACTTGCAGTCCGGTGTGCTCGGGACGATCAAGTCTTGCAACGGCACATGGTGCCAATTCAGCGGCAAAGGCTTTGACGGCTTTATTCGCCAGGAGCGGCTTTGGGGCGCTTATCCGAACGAGAAGGTCGAGTAGGTTTTTTAGGAATGCCCTGGCTCAGGCCGAGTGATGAAGCTTCGGCCCGGCGCTCACAAGCCCGCGGCGATGACGACAAATTCGGATTTATGTTGTTGGAGTTGGCTAGGACTTCCGGCGCAAACGTACGACAACGTCAATGCGCGCGATCTCGAAGCCCTCCGGCGGGGTTGGCGTTTTGCCAACGAGCACTTCGGCGTCGGGGATATCCAGCAGCTCATCCTCGCCTTCCACAAAGAAATGATGATGCGCTGTCACATTGGTGTCGAAATATGCCTTAGTTCCATCGACTGCGACCTGTCGCAGCAGGCCAACCTCGGTGAATTGGTGCAGCGTGTTGTAAATCGTGGCCAGAGACACCGGCACTTTCGCGCGGGTGGCTTCTTCGTAAAGCATCTCAGCAGTAAGATGGCGATCGCCCTTGCCGAACAGGATCCAGCCCAAGGCCATGCGCTGACGGGTCGGGCGCAACCCGACCTCCCGCAACATAGCTTTGACGTCGTGCCAAGGACAGCCGGTCAACGCCGACCGGTCTGGTGAGCGCTCTGGGCCAGCTTTGATATTCGGTATTACCACGGTACGCGTCAAAGCCATTTTTCTCGTGCCTAAAACAGCCAGCCCGATCGGAGCCAGCCAAATCCGTTTCATTTGCAACATATACGAAATCGGCTTGCTGGATGCAACCGCGTCGC
>Ga0075423_10000143_pt1 | contig 47064 bp, 38 predicted proteins | sample SoiMethybrSBSTD2_FD_80114 | JGI IMG/M metagenome (GOLD analysis project Ga0075423, IMG submission 80114) | Bulk soil microbial communities from a Populus tree surrounding site in Tennessee, USA - Soil MetaG P. TD hybrid SBSTD2 | ecosystem: Environmental > Terrestrial > Soil > Tree plantation... | reverse complement strand
CGATGACCTTCTCAAGATTGCGTGTGAGCGTAAAGCCTCAGACTTGCATCTCAAAGTCGGCAACTATCCTTACGTTCGTGTTGACGGGGAGCTAGTACCTCTCATTGAAACCAAGCGTCTGACCGCCGAAGACACGCTGGGCATTGCCCTTGGCATGATGACGAACCGGCAGAAGCAGAAATTCAAGGAAAACGCCGAACTGGATATGGCCTATGGAGTGACCGGTCTGGGACGGTTTCGTTGCAACTTTTTTCAACAGCGCGGCAGCATTGCCATCGTGCTTCGTGTCATCCCGACTCATATCTACACGACTGAAGAGTTGAAGCTGCCGAAGGTGCTGGACAAAATATGTCGGGAAACGAGAGGTCTCGTGCTTGTTACCGGAACGACCGGAAGTGGAAAGTCAACGACACTGGCGGCCATGATCGATCAGATCAATTCAGACCGAACAGAGCAGATCATTACCATCGAAGATCCGATCGAATTTCTTCATCGTGACAAGAAGTCATTTGTCAACCAGCGCGAGGTTGAAGTCGACACGAAGAGTTTCGGAGAAGCTCTTCGCAGCGCCTTACGCCAGGATCCTGATGTCATTCTGGTGGGTGAAATGCGCGATCTGGAAACTATCCACACCGCCTTAGTCGCGGCTGAGACGGGTCACCTGGTTCTCAGCACTCTGCACACCTTGGACGCGACCGAAACCATTCACCGGATCATTGCCGTATTTCCTCCTCATCAGCAGAAACAGATTCGTCTGCAGCTTGCTAGCGTCCTCAAAGCCGTTATTTCCATGCGACTGATCCGAAAGACCGACGCCAGAGGACGCGTCCCAGCCGTGGAGGTTCTCATCTCGACAGAGTTTATTCGCGACTGCATTATTAACCAAGACAAGACTCGCATGATTCGAGATGCCATCGCTTCCGGCACATCTCAATACGGTATGCAGACGTTTGACCAGTCCATCTACAATCTTTACAGAGACAAACTCATCACCTATGATGAAGCCCTGAAGCAAGCCTCGAATCCGGATGAATTCAGACTTCGGGTTGAAGGAATCCGTTCTTCCGCTGATGCCGCCAAAGAAGAAATGGAAAAAACGATTAACCAGTTCGAACGGCTTCACCAGTGAACTCGAAGACCGCACTCTCCTTTCTGAAAAGGAACTTTTAGAGCTTGCCCTCCGCAAACTAACCCTCCGACCTCACGCCATTGTCGAACTAAAAAGACAACTGCTCCAGCATTCCGAAAACGAGATGCTTATCGATTCCATCATCCAGCGACTGACCCGTTGCGGGTACCTCGACGACCGGAAGTTTGCAGAAGCGGTTGTGCAGGCGGGTTTCGAGCAAAAACTGCACGCCCGCTCTCGCATTGAGGAGGAACTTACTGCTCGCGGCGTAGACCCGAATTTGGTCAGAAAGGTCCTGCAGGAGCACTTTCCCAGCTCTGAAGAGCCCGGTCAGCTTTCTCGAGCTATGGAAAAGAAGTTGAAGACGTTGACGCTTCCGCTGGATACAAAAAGCCTGTCGAGGCTTTATAATTACTTGGTTCGACAGGGCTTCTCCGAAGAGTCGATTCACCAGGAGCTGGAAAGGCGATTTGGAGATGAGCCGGACTTGCTTCGTGAGAGGAAACGAAATTGACAGGTCACCAAATTCGACAGCGTTTCTTAGAGTATTTCGAGCAGCATCGACATCGTATTGTCAAGAGCTCGTCACTGGTTCCCGCCAATGATCCAACCCTGCTTTTTGCCAACGCCGGTATGAACCAGTTCAAAGAGGTATTTCTGGGTCGAGAAAAGCGAGAGTATGTACGCGCGACCTCTTCCCAGAAGTGCGTTCGTGCAGGGGGGAAGCACAATGACCTCGAGAATGTTGGGAAGACCGCCCGTCATCACACCTTCTTTGAGATGTTAGGCAATTTTTCTTTTGGAGATTATTTCAAGTCCGAGGCGATACCTTTCGCCTGGAATTTGGTGACAAAGGAATATGGAATCGACCAAGACCGGCTCTGGATAACGATATACCAGGATGATGAGGAAGCCTTTGAGATCTGGAACCGCAAGATGAAAATCCCCGGGGAGCGCGTCTTCCGCCTTGGCGAGAAGGATAACTTTTGGGCAATGGGAGACACGGGTCCCTGCGGTCCTTGCTCGGAGATTCATTATGACCAGGGTGCGGCGGCCAGCGAGCTTAGCCATGAAGATTGCGCTTTCCCTTGCGACTGCGGCCGCTACGTCGAGATCTGGAATCTGGTCTTCATGCAGTTTGACCGCGATGCCTTTGGAAAGCTGACCCCTCTCCCTAGGCCTTCGATCGATACCGGCATGGGCTTGGAGAGAATCACGGCTGTACTCCAAGGCAAAACCAGTAATTTCGAAACGGATTTGCTCAAGCCTTTAATTCTACAAGCGGCTGAGATTGCTCAGCGCGACTATGGGCAGGATTCTGCCGGTGATGTCTCGCTGCGCGTGATCGCTGACCATTCGAGAGCAGCAGCCTTTCTGATCAGCGACGGCGTCATTCCCTCGAACGAAGGTCGTGGCTATGTGTTGCGAAAGATAGTGCGCCGGGCCATTCGCCATGGGAAGCTCATTGGGATCGAGGACCCATTTCTTTACAAGATGACGGGCTACGTCGTGGAACTCATGAAAGAGCCCTATCCAGAGCTGGTCGCTACGCGGGAATATGTTTCCAAGGTAGTCAAGAGTGAGGAACAACGGTTCTCGTCCACAATCCGGATTGCAATCGATCAGCTGAGCGGGATTCTGGGTGACCTTCAAAAACTGCCGGAATCAAAGCGAATCGTGCCTGGAGATGTCATCTTCAAGTTTTACGACACGTTCGGGTTGCCAATCGATTTGATTCAGGAAGTCGCCGACGAAACCCAGGTCAGGCTGGATCAAGCAGGCTTTAACCAGAAACTGGAAGCCCAAAGAGAACGGGGGAAGGCGAGTTGGAAAGCTTCGGGTGATGCGTTATCAGGAGGCGGTAAGGCTGAGTTTGTGCCAGCATCCAAGACGGAGTTTCTCGGATATACAGACTTCGAGGTCGAAGATGCCAAAATTGTCGGCATCCGTTTGGCTGGTAAGGAATCAGATTCTCTCGCCGTTGGGCAGATCGGGGAAATCTTCCTTGACAAGACACCGTTCTATGCCGAAACCGGAGGTCAGGTGGGGGACACGGGCGTTCTCGAAGGAGACAATTCCGGGGCGATGGTGCACAACACCACGCCTTTGGCTCCCGGATATACGGCGCATTCAGTCAAATGCATTCGAGGAACTTTCCGAACAGGCGATGTTGTCAAGGCCCGCGTGGACGTCGACCGAAGACTCACGATCATGAAGAACCACACCGCCACCCATCTGCTGCATGCCGCGCTCCGCAATCTCGTCGGGTTCCATGTCAAACAGGCCGGTTCCTTGGTGGCTCCCGAGCGGCTTCGCTTTGATTTCACGCACTATGCCGCCCTCTCCTCCGAGGAAGTCTCAGAGATCGAGAATATGGTGAATGCAGTGGTCATGGAGAATTCATCGGTGACAACCGCTGTCAAAGATCTGGACGCCGCTGTTGCAGAAGGCGCAATGGCTTTGTTCGGCGAGAAGTACGGTGAGAAAGTCCGTATGGTTTCTGTGGATAACTTCAGCAAAGAGCTTTGCGGTGGCACTCACGTCTCACGCACCGGAGACATCGGACTTTTCAAGGTCGTGAGCGAAAGCGGAATTGCCGCCGGAGTTCGGCGGATCGAAGCCGTCACTGGCCCCAATCTCCTGAGTAAGTTCAGGGAGGACGAGCAACTGATTTCTCAGCTGGAAGAGATTTCTCGTGGGAAGAGAACGGAACTCCCGGTTCTTTTGGAAAAGTACCAGACACACCTTAAAGCTCTGGAGAAAGAGTTGGATGATTTGAAGTACCGTCTTGCTAAGAGTAGCATAGACAAATTGTTACAGTCAGCTCTAACCATCAAAGATGTAAAGGTCTTAACAGGCGTGGTCGATGATTTGGATAAGAGTTCGTTGAGGAATCTGGCAGATGAACTCAAGTCAAAACTGGAACGGGGAGTCGTGGTGCTGGCAACCTCTGATGGCGATAGGGTTTCACTTGTGGCTACTATGACTTCCAATCTGAACCCTAAGCTACACGCCGGAAAACTGGTCAAAGAGATTTCCTCTCTTGTCGGGGGGAGTGGTGGCGGACGGCCAGACATGGCAGAAGCCGGCGGCAAAGAACCGAAGAAGTTGCCTGAGGCACTTGCTGCCGTCAGTACCTACGTCTCGGGTGCGCTGGCAAACTAGAAATTAGATACTTAAGAGCATTGGAGCCTAGGCTTTACAGCATCTTTCAAAGTGGTGCAAGTTGTAAATTGTGGCTGCCTGGCTATCAATGTTTTTCGGGGCTTAACCTAGACTTTTCGCATGCTTTTGGAGTCTATCAATCATATCTATGTTGGAGGTCGTGGAATTGCTGCTTTAGTTTGATTCATTCGACATCTTTGCAGTATCTGCTTAATTTTGATACGGTTAACTTCATGACAAAGGCTTTGCACATAAGGGCGGGTTTGATTTTTGGGCTGATCTCTGTTGCGGTTCTTTTCGTAGGACAATCTCTTCAAGCTCAGGAAATCGTGACTCTGACCTCAAAAGAGGGGCGAATCATTTATGCCAACACCGAAGATTTCGCACCTTCGGGCGACAATCTTCCTGTTTCGATGGGAGATACCAAAAGAGCCGCCAAGCCAGTTTTGGGGGAGTCAGCCGTTGAAGCCATTGACGGCATGATTGATAGTATCTCTGAACAACAGGGTGTAGATCCCGAACTGGTAAGAGCTGTTGCAAGGGCCGAGTCTAATTACAATCCCAGGGCTGTTTCAAGCCGCGGTGCGCTGGGTGTGATGCAGTTGCGGCCGGAAACGGCCAAGAGATTTGGTGTCGTCAACGTCTGGGACCCGCGCCAGAATATTGAAGGGGGAGTTAAGTTTCTTAAGTTCCTGACTGGAATGTTTCCTAATAACCTCCCATATGTTCTTGCGGCTTACAACGCGGGCGAAAATGCCGTGGTTAAGCACCGCGGAATCCCTCCCTTTCCTGAGACTCGATCCTACGTTCGAAAGATTACGGGTGTCTATAAGAAGGGGACTCTGCTAACTGCAGAAAATGAGCCTTCAGGGGTCATCGTTTCTTATCGCGACGAGGCGGGCCGTGTCGTTTATTCGAACTTGGAAACGGCCTACCGCTGAGTCGTTCTACTCCAGTCCAAAATCGTTTGATGGAATTAGGACTCACGAATAGCCTGGAATGCTCCTCCAGGGCGGTGCCCCGAATCAGCATTGACGATTCCCGGCCTGGCATCAGCCTTATTACACGCCCTCTCGGAGGCTCCTCCATTCCACATCCTAGGTTTCCTAATTCGATTGAGGAAGTTAGGTCAATCTCTTCTCTCCCCTTACCTCCGTCGGGAGACGTGAGCAAAGGGCGGGAAAGGGGTAGCCCTATCCGGATTCTGTTCTCATTCTTGCTTCTTGTTTTGCCTTCCGTTGGCATCGCTAGTGAATCAGTAAGTAGTGCTACTTCTAAGAAACAGGCAGCCCTGGAGCATTTCGACTCGGCTGTTCAGATGCGAACTTCTCTGGAAAGCAAGCCAAAGAGGTTGCGCAGTGTGACGGAGTACCTGAAGGTCATCAACAAATTCAGATCTGTTTACTATACCTACCCGGCTTCTTCCAAAGCGGATGAGTCTCTTATGGCTATTGCTGAGCTTTACCAAGCGATGGCCAACGATCTCAAAGATCCAAAGTACTTTTATCAGGCAATCAAGTCCTACGACTTTCTTCAGGATCAATATCCTGGCAGCCCTTACTGCGCGGACGCGCTGTTCACATCAGCCGAAATTCAGCTGAACGATCTTGACGATCGTAAGAACGCAGAAGAAGTCTTCAAGAGACTCTTGAAAGTCTACCCCGACTCAAACAAAGCCAGGAACGCAAGAGCGAGATTGGACGATCTTCGCGAACAATCGCGACAAGCCAGGAAACAAGTTCCGAAGAGTCCGGTTACCGTTCCCAAATCATCACTAGCAGAAACTGGCAGAGAGACTTCGGCTCAAGTCGCCAAGACAGACAAGCTGAAGATTGCGACCGAAACCCCGAGGACATCAGAACCAAATCCTGCGAACATTGCCAAGGCCTCAAGTCCCAATCCAACGTTCCCTAAGGATCAGGAGAAACCTGTGCACATCAAGAATGTGCGCTTCTGGGAAACAGAACGGGCTGTGCGCTTTGTGGTTGACATGGATGGCGAAGCACAAACGGTAGCAGGATCTTTGGAGCATCCGGCCAGAATTTTCTTGGACATCCAGAACGCTCAGCTCTCCACAGAACTTACGGGGAAGACTTTCTCTCTGGAAAGCGGGCCTTTTCATCAGCTTCGATCGGGGCAAGCAAAGGAGAGAGTGGCTCGCCTTGTTCTGGACCTGACTGAAGTGAGGAAATACCGCCTGTCTAATTTGCGAGGTCCATGTCGAATCGTGCTTGACGTTGAATCCCCTCGAGCTGGAGTAACAGTGGCTGGTGAGTCGAAGCGGATCAAGAGGGGAGAACCACTCGGTGACGAGCTGTCAACCAGCCCAGACTTTGAAGTTGCTGCCAGCCTCGATTCCGGAAAGCCTGCGCCAATTGAGACCGTGAGCGTCGGCAATAAAGACGAGGGTAAAGTCCGCTCCCCAGGCGAAGCAGGAAAACTGGAGGTAGCCAGAAAAGGGCCGCAGGGAAGCGCTGAGAAGGAAGCGCAAAGAGCGAGTTCCAAGCCTGAGGCTGAGGCCAGGAACACCCTAGTAAGCCTGGCTTCACGAGAAGCCAGGCCGAAGAGCGATGGATCACTGTCTCTGATCAGGACGCTGGGACTTAAGATTGGTCGAATTGTGATCGATCCGGGTCATGGAGGTTTTGACAAGGGCACAGTTGGCCCTTCCGGACTCGAAGAGAAGGAACTCGTTCTGGATGTAGCTTTCCGGTTGAAAAAGCTTGTCGAAGAAAGGTTGAATGGCGAGGTTATTCTAACACGCACTGATGATAGGTTTGTCCCGCTGGAAGAGCGCACTGCCCTGGCAAACCAGAACCAGGCAGATCTCTTTATTTCAATCCACGCGAACTACAGCCAGAATCGAAGTGTAAGCGGCGTAGAAACCTTCTTCTTGAACTTTGCGCCCTCGGCCGATGCCGAAGAAATCGCAGCCCGAGAGAATGCCAGTTCCCAGAAGACCATCTTCGAGTTGCAGGACTTAGTTCAGAAAATCGCCCTCAAGGAAAAGGTGGACGAATCTAAGGAGTTCGCACAAACGATCCAAAAGTCAATGGCCACTCAGATGCAAAAGACTCGCTCGACCGCCAAAGATCGCGGAGTCAAACAGGCTCCGTTCATCGTATTGATTGGTGCGAACATGCCATCCATTCTCTCGGAGATTTCCTTCGTCAGCAACCCTTCTGACGAAAAGTTGCTCAAATCTCCGAACTATCGGCAGAAGATAGCTGAAGCCTTGTGCCACGGAATCGAGGAGTACAGCAGAAACTTGAGCGGTGTGAAGACGGCGCGAAACATCGTTCCGTAAGGTGGCGGGGTCGTCTCCCCTGAAAGTCCCTCTCGACTTTGGATCGTTTCAGCCGCGATGGGCTGCGAGTTGCGACCTCACACCGTCAAAAGCAGCTCTGCACAACAAGATATCTCCAAGCGTCCGATGATCACTCCAGGTTTTCAATCATAGCGTCGCAATAAGCTTGCAAAACCTGATGATCTGATGGGCGTCCCAAAAGCGCTGATGCTGACGCGAAAGAAAGCCAACATGGCCTCCATGGAGGGGGGCGCAGAAGTTGAGATTGGGGTTCTGATCAAGCTGCAGATGGCCGAAGATCTCAAAGGGAATGAAAGGATCGTCTTGTGCTTGTAGCATTAGTGTTGGGAGCTTGATCGAAGAGAGAAAATTCTTGGCACTGGATCGCTCATAATACTCCTCGGCGCTTCCAAAGCCGAAGCAAGGAGCGGTATACGCCTCATCAAAGTCCACAATCGAATGGATCCGGGAAAACTTGGACAGTGCGTATTTTCCCGGCAGGAGGGCGTTTTTTTGCCTTATGGTCTCTTGCAGTTCGCGCAGAAATCGAAGTTCATAAAATCGGTTTCGAGGTTGGCTCAGTCGGTGGGCACACGCTGCAAGGTCAAGTGGAGCGGATACAGTGCACACTGCGCGCACATGTGAAGGGAATACCTCGCCCCATTCGCCGGCAAGTTTCAAGGTGATGTTGCCGCCCATCGAAAAACCGACCAAGTAGAGAAGGCGGTTCTCCAACTGCTCTATAACGGCCCGCAAATCTGACGTCAGTCCCGAATGATAGAGTGTCGAAGAGAGATGTTCAGTCCCTCCGCAATTCCGGACGTTCAGACGAATCACATCAAATTCCGCTTTCAGTGCCAGCGCCGTCAACCGTAGAACGTAGGGTGAATTGCTGGAACCTGTGAGGCCATGAACAACCAGCAGTGTGTTGGGCGACTCGACGCTCTCGCTTCTGCAGGTCTGAAAATTACAATGCGCAAGAACCTGAGTGTCCGCGTCGGTCCTGAAATACCTAGCCTCCGTCTTGAACCGATGAGGATCAAAAGTTGTGGGCCAAAATCGGGGCAGGATAGTTTGGAGATGTGGGTTGCGAAACAGTGGTTCAAAGGGACTGGTTGCCCAGCCGGCGGTGGCGTCTCGCCGCAGATCAGTTAGTGATTGGGCTTGTTTGAACGCTCGCACCTCCGCGCACTTCCAATCTCGGATTCCAAATCGTCAAGTCGTTCATTGAGCATTATGAGCATTAGCGGAGGCCACGGCGCGGCTATTCTCCTTAAGGGTGGTCAGGAATGCCAACAAATCAACGAGCTGTTGTTTTGTCATGGTATTCACCAAGTCCTCAGGCATCAAAGAAAGATAGCTTCGTCGCCGTGAAGTTATTTCCGACGGTTTGAAGCGGAACTCCTCTGCAGTCTCTGTTTTGATCGTCACCCGCTTGGGGGTGTCTTCGGCGAGAATTCCGGAGACGTCTCCCTGAGTCTTAGTTTTCAAAATCCAAACGTAGAACTCGGGTGCAATGCCGGCGCTCGGATTCAGAATGGCCTCCAGTAGAGCCTCCTTTCCAAGCTTGCTTCCAATGGCCGAAAGATTAGGCCCGACCGATTTCTTGCCCTCCTCCAAACTATGACAGGATTTACACTTTGGACCGGTCGTGGCAGTGAAAACCTGTTTGCCCCTTTCAGCGTCGCCCTGCTCTTCTAAGAGTTGTTTTGCCGGCGGCAACCGGAGCTTGTTCCTGCTGGTAAATGGTGGGAGCAGCTTCTGAGCCCGCGCCTTCACAGCCGTGTCCGGGCTGGTATTGGTGGCAACAGTGGCTGCGTTCCGCAGCTCAGAAGGCAGTTCCCCTGCCTGCTCGAGGTCCAGGAGGAGGTTGCACCCTTCAACCGAGCGTCCCAGCGCCCTTACCGCCTCAGTCCGGACTTCATTAGGTGCCTTGCTCAGAATGAGGGGCTTAAGTTTGACTTCGAGACCCTTTGGCTTGATCGTGGCCATCGACCGGACCGCCATCGCTCGCAAAGTGAGTGGTCCGCTCTGCGACAGTTTCTCGAGTTCGGGTAGATAGTCCTGATTACGAGTCTTCCCAAGCGACTGCACGGCCAAGACCCGAAGTGATTCCAGGCTGGCAGTTGACTTGGCAAGCGCCAGGAGTTCCGGTCCATAAGCAGGATCTTCCAAGTCGTCGGTGAGATCAACGGCGACGGACTGAAGCTGCGGAGTGTCTAACGCCGTCTTGACAGCTTCCACGACCGCCGGGCTGGTTCTCAGCTCGCTCCACTGGCTGAACAGTTGGTGACTCAGCTTGCCAAACGCTTTCTCTACCAGCTCCAACGGGCTATCTTTGGACGTGACGAACTCGGCAACCGCGATTCCGGCCTCTGGCTTGGCGGTCACCGACAGAGCTTCCAAAGCCTCAGCTCGTTGCTGATTGGACAACTGGCCATCCTTCAAACTCGAAATCAGGTAGGGAAGAGCGTCAGTTGGACGGAATTCCCAAATGAACTGACCCCGCAGCGAGTTCCATTTCCCAGGGAAATTAGATGTGAGAAGAGGGTAGAGAAGGTTCTCCTTACCTCGGGCCGCAATTCCCAAGGCTTCCAGGTACCAGCGGTCCTTTCCATCGTAAAGCTTGCAGAGCTCCAATAGCGAGCGAACAGCTGCTTCACCGTTCGCATATTGGAGGGCTAGCGCCACTTCTCGCCTCACCTGTTGAGACGGGTCGCTAAGGAGGGGCTGGATCGCCTTGAGCATATCCGTGCCCTCAAGCCTTAGGAGGCGAAGTGCCAGTATCCGGAAGTTGGGGTCCTTATCCTGCAGAGCTTCCCGGGCATATTGCTCGCCTTCTCCTTTGATGCTGCCAAGCAGCCAGAGAGCCCGTGCTCTGAGCACGTAGTCATTCTGTTGAAGCATTGATTGGAGCAGGGAAAGAGCAGCAGCGCCTTCTGAATGGAGCTTCTGGTAGGCTAGGTATCGCACAGACTGAGCCGGCGATTCCAACGCTGAGGATAGACCGGAAGGTGACTCGAGATCTAGCTTCGGGACGTGAGATTTGTATCCGATAGGTGCCAAGCGGTAAATTCGACCGCGCTTGGTGTCAACCATCTGATGGCCACCTACGCCAGGGTCATACCAGTCACTAATGTAGATTGCCCCGTCCGGAGAGATCGCAACGTCGGATGGACGGAACCAGGGATCCGCAGCGCGGACCGTGTTCTCGATCTTGGCAGAATAACCGGCTCCGTCCGGAGAGATGAAATACGTGTTAATCAGACGCTTGCCGGCCTCGGCGTGAATCAGCTGACCGCGGTATTTTGCGGGTAGCAATCTCCCTTCATAGACTACTAAGCCGCAAGGCGCGCCAGCGCCCGTCCGGGCGATGTTGGGAACAACTCCGGGCAGATCAGAGTGGAAGTGCGTTCCCTTGTCTTCCGTCCAGCGTCTCCCTGTTGGACCCCAATAGCCAAAATTGCCGCCTTCCATTACATAGTTGACCCGGACCCAGGCGTTGCCATCATCGTCATTATCGGTTTGCCAGATGGTTCCGAAAGAGTCCAGTGCCAGCTCGTAAGGGTTACGGAAATTATGACCCACAACCGTGAGATTGGCTCCATCTGGATCGAGCCGGAGGGCGGTCCCGGCGAAATAGGGACCATTTTTCGAACTGAGAACGCGCGTCCCGGATTTATCGGTGACGTCCAGGCCCTGGTCGCCATTGTTCAGATAGTAGCGCCCGTCGGGCCCGAACACCAGGGCGTGAACTCCGTGGTCATGATCAATTCCCCTGAAACCCGTCAGCAGGATTTCCTTCTTGACGACTTTGTCTTCTTCATCCTTGGTGTAGACGATGACGTCTGGAGACTGCGAGACGATAACCTTGTCCCCGAGAACCGAAATCCCCAGAGGCGTACGCAAGCTCTGATCTTGCACGAATACTTTCATCTTGTCGGCTTTGCCATCACCGTCGCTATCTTCGAGGATAGTGATTCTATCCCCGGCCTGCCGATAGTCGGCCTTCTTGCGTCCTCCCAAGGTCAGGCGGTAGTTCACTCCTTCAGCAACCCAGATTCGCCCTCGGGAATCGATATCGATGTTGGTTGGGTTGATGACGTTTGGCTCTGCAGCCCATAAACTAACTTCGAGCCCGTCCACTGCCTTGAGGCCGGAAGCCGTTTGGCCAGGGGGTTGCTGAGAGAGCATTCTCCGACTGACTGTTGCTGACAAAGCTATTAGACAAAGAAACAGGAACAAGGAGCGAAGTCGAACCCGAGAGGGCTTGATGGATTTCATTCGTGTCTGGGATCCTTAATAGTATTTAACCGTGTCGAACAAGTAGTGGTCTTGACCAAAAAACGGTATCTTAAAGGAAGAATCTCTGGGTGTCCACTCCTGCCCGGGATTCATGAACTCCCGAATCGCACATCGTCTCAATTTGTCGAACTTGGCATCATCGCCAATTGCCATGACTCTGAAGTAGACTGTGAGACTGCGAGGTGATTAGCGGTACAAGAATCAAGCCATCGATGTGACTGGAGCAAATGTGTTGGCGTCAAGTTCAAGCTGGCGGAGAATTGGTCCTGACCCTGAACCGATGCGAATCCAAAAGGAGGAATAAGAATGCCAGAGAAACTCGTAAGAGATCTAAGTACGGACAAGACTGATAGGCTCAGCTCAGGCTTGCGCGGCCCGCTGATCCGGCCCAATGATCCACGTTATGAACAGGCCCGCAAAGTATACAACGGGATGATCGACAAGCGACCCGGGCTAATCGCACAATGTGCGGACGTTGCCGACGTGATCACCGCAGTAAACTTCGCTCGCGAAAATAATGTGGCGCTGGCAATACGCGGTGGCGGTCACAATGGTGGTGGCTTGGGTACCTGTGATGGGGGCGTAGTCATTGATCTTAGCCGGATGAGGGGCGTGCGCGTCGATCCCAGGTCGCGGACAGTTCGCGCGGATGGTGGCTGCGTGTGGGGTGACGTCGACCACGCAACTCACACCTTCGGCCTGGCCACGGCAAGCGGCATCATTTCGACCACGGGGGTAGGAGGTCTCACTCTGGGCGGGGGCATTGGCCATCTAACTCGCAAGTGCGGTCTTTCCATCGATAACTTGCTGGAGGTGGACATGGTTCTGGCAGACGGCCGATTCGTTACGGCCAATGCTCAAGAAAATCTGGATCTGTTTTGGGCAGTGCGTGGTGGTGGCGGCAATTTCGGTGTTGTGACCTCCTTCCTCTTCAGGCTACATCCCATCAGCACGGTTTATGCCGGACCCATTCTTTGGCATCTGGACCAGGCTTCCGAGGTTATGCGCTTTTATCGTGACTTCATCGTTCAAGCGCCTGAGGAACTTAATGGCTTCTTTGCGTTTCTTATTGTTCCTCCGGGACCTCCGTTCCCTGAGGCCCTACATAATAAGAAAATGTGTGGAATCGTCTGGTGTTATGCCGGACCGCTTGAGAAAGCCGAGGAGACGTTCAGGCCCATTCGTAGGCTTGGCACTCCAGCCTTGGATCTTGTTGGGCCAATGCCTCAACCTGTCGTCCAGAGCATGTTCGACGCCCTCTATCCTCCAGGACTGCAGTGGTATTGGCGAGCTGATTTTGTGAACGAGCTGAGCGATGAGGCGATCGAACTGCACTTGAAGTACGGCTCGGCGCTTCCCAGCATGCATTCGACAATGCACCTCTATCCCATTAATGGTGCTGTCCACCGAGTCGGTAAGAATGACACAGCCTTCAGCTATCGCGAATCGAAATGGGCGGAGGTCATCGTCGCTGTTGATCCGGACCCGGCCAAGATAGATGGAATGATTCCCTGGGTGAAGGATTACTGGTCAGCTCTGCATCCGTATTCGGCGGGTGGTGCGTATGTCAACTTCATGATGGACGAAGGGCAAGACCGCGTTCAGGCGACCTATCGCGACAACTACGGCCGTCTGGCCTCGATCAAAAACAAATACGACCCGGGCAATCTTTTTCACGTCAATCAGAACATCAAGCCCACGGCATGAAAACGAGCGTTGCGCCTCAAAACAGCGGCTGTGGCACCGCCCCAGCGTGGGAGCAATTCAGGGGTGCAACGATCATAAAAGAGTGGGAAGAGCTGCTTTAGGCAGCCCGAGGGGGGTGAGCAAAGCCCTCAACTTGGGGCCGCCTGAGCTCGCGAACGGTCGCGACCGCCGGTCGGGCTGACGCCTTGACAGCAGCAAAGACCTTGCGGGCAAACACGCCGGAATGAGCAACGAGTTCTTTACTCATTGGCCACTTCTTCAGGCAACGCATGCACTCCCAGGCAAACTCCCGGTCGTAGCGGATAATTTGATGGCCATGGAAGAGGCAACGCAGGCTCATTGGCTCCTTCACTTTCCAATCTTTGCGAGAAAATGCTGCCGGTTTGACCGATGCCTGACCGGTGCAGATTTGAAATCTGGACGGATCACAAACCATCCGAAGGCGCACTCCATCAGCATGACTATTGCAAAAGCTATCACCAGCATCGCAAACCCTTCTGCAACTAGCGTCTAAGAATGAGATCGCTTCCCATTGTCCGCAAAAAGCCCCGCTCTAACTCAAGCCGCCGCTGCATTTTCTTGTGCGGCACTGGATTCCTGCTTCGCTGCCGGCATGTCGCCAATCTCGTGCCGTGGCTCGGGTTGCATCGCTCTTTGATACTTGTAAAAGACTAATTGCTCCTTAGCCCGGTCGTCGCTATCAACTGTCAGAAAGTCGCCTGTAACCAACTGGGCTGTTGCCAGTAGATTGGCAATCGGAAGTACTAGCTTCTGATTCAAGACCCGCCTTATATTACGAGCCCCGTAAGCCGGATGTATTCCTCTATCCAAGAGAATTTTCTTGGCAGCCTCGGTGCATCTGAAAAAGAATTTTTGCTGAGAATTCTGGAAAACGAGTTCCTGGATGGCTGCCAATTCCAGATCCAGAATTCTCTGAAAATGGATTGGACCCAAACGGCGAAAGACCAAGACAAAATCAATCCGATTCATGAACTCTGGTGAAAAGTTTCTCTTAGCAGCTTCCAGTGCCGTCTGATAAATCTTCTGATCCAGATCGCAGTCTTCCATCGTATGACGTTCCGCAGGTGCAAAACCGATAGCTCCTTCCAAGATGTGGTTCATCTGTTTGGCGCCCAAATTGGAGGTCATGAAGATGATGGTCCTGGAAAAATCGACTTTGCGGTTATCGCCTAGAGTCAGGGCTCCTTTGTCCAGGATTCCCAGGAGAAGCTGCCACACTGCTGGGGAGGCCTTCTCAATCTCGTCAAACAGAACCAGACTGAAATCATTCTTACTGTTGCGATACCGGTCGAGCACCTCTTGAGTCAAGGCTGGAGGAGTTTCCTTGTGGCCCAGATATCCGGGTGGCGATCCAATCAGCTTGGCAATCTCATGCGTGTGCTGAAACTCTGCGCAATCTACCTTCAAGAAGGCCTGAGGATCTTCGAATAGAACCTCGGCAGTGGATTCGACGAGATGAGTCTTCCCAGTCCCTGTGGGGCCCAACAGGAGCAGGTTTCCCAGCGGTTTGGAGGGGCTGGAAAGCCCTGTCTGAAAAACCTGATAAATTTCGGCGACCTTACGTACAGCGCCATCCTGGCCAACGACCTTCCTAAGCAATTGATTCTCGAACGCGAGCGCTTCCTGATTACCCAGCTCAGGGTTGAGTCGAATTGGATTTTCTCGTACCAGAAGGGTCCTGGCGTTCATTGCTGGCCTCGCACTCATCAGACAGCACACAATCGACTATGATTGCATTTCGCGTGTTTTGGTTTCTTGATGCTGCTGATTTTTTTGTTCAGTGAAAATGGCTTCCACCCTGGCGTCTCTCGGGAAAGAACTGGTTGGCGACCTAGGGCAAGCCAAGCAAACCCTTCCGAAACCGCAAGTCTTTGCATGAACGAGAGAAATACCTCAGTCGAAGCGACAAGTGTCGTTTCAGACGTGACTCGCCTCATCAAGGAATAGTACGTTTCTTGCGTTGAAAAGGACTGGAGGCTGAGAGATTTTTGGAGGAAGCAGGAAGCTCCCCCTCTCCTTTTTTCAACCAGAGAGTGGGAGCCCTTGCTAAGGCGGGATGAGACTCGAACCTAGCCGGAAGGGCTCACAGTGAGCCTACTTCTTATACCACTTGGCATTCTTCTCAGTGTAGCTGGCCCATTTTTCCGGTAAGTCCTCTTGGGTGAAAATTGCTGCCACAGGACAGGCCGGAACGCAGGCACCACAGTCGATGCATTCATCAGGATCGATATAGAGCTGGTCCACTCCCTCGAAATCAGCTTCGTCCTTTTTCGGATGGATGCAATCGACCGGGCAGACATCTACACAAGCCGTGTCTTTGGTGCCAATGCAGGGCTCAGCAATGATGTACGTCATATCAAGCTCCTCCTTAGGAACAGTAAATCATGGGATCCAAAACAAGTTCAGCGGAATGGCTTGGTCGCAGTCCAATGTCAAACAGAAAGCGCAAATGCTAACATGACTTCAGGGATCAATCAACCAACTTAGCCTAGATTTTTTTGTCACGGCGGCGTCATCCCAAACTCTTGACCCCGCCTCGAAATGGTATCAGATTGTTCCATCAAAATGAATACAGGTACAGCCCGAAACTTAATTTAACAGCTTATGATACGATGGCAAGCTTTCAAATGGAGCCAGAGCCATGAGCCATTCCAGGCACTGCATCGCCATTGACATCGGAGGCACCTCCGCCAAGCTGGCTGTCGTGGCGGAGGACGGGACGATTCTGCGCAGGTCCTCGGTTGCGACGCCAAAGGTCACAACAGCCGGACCGATTGTGGATGCGTACGCTCGAGAGGTTCAACTGCTCATCGACCTTTCCCGCGAGAGGCACTTGAAGCTTGCCGGCATCGGCATCGGGCATCCTGGATTCTACGACGACGATGGAACCTTGAAGGATCTGTGCAACATTCCTGCGCTGAACGGTTTCAATTTGCGAAAGCACTTCGGAACGCAATTTCAGGTTCCAGTTGGCTCGGACACTGACGTTAGCTGCGGTACTCTGGGTGAGTTTTACTTCGGAGGCAACAGGCATGTTAGACGTTTTCTGTTTCTGACGTTGGGAACAGGTGTGGGAGTTGGCGCCGTCATGGAAGGGAAGCTTCTTCAAACCACTCGCTACTGTCTGGGTGATCCCGGCCACATTGTGGTTGACCCGGATGGGACGCCCTGTACCTGCGGCGGCAAGGGTTGCCTGGAAGCAGTCGCTTCAGGATGGGCCATCACTCAGCAGGCTGAAAAGCTGGCGTTATCGAAGTCCCGGACTCTGTTGTGCGAGACTTACAACCGCACACAAAGGCTCTCACCAGAGGACGTGTTCACCGCAGCTTCTCAGGGTGACGAAGGGGCGCAAGAGATCGTAGGACGAGTGAGCAAATGGCTGGCCATGGGGTTGGCGAGCTTTACTGTCATCCTGGAACCGGAGGTGATTGTGTTAGGCGGCGGCATCGCAGCAGGGGCTGGCGAGCAGTTACTGCAACCGGTACGGGAGCATTTCTTCCGGATCGCCTCGCCACCGTTTGTTCGCAACGTCAAACTGATTTCTGCTAGGGCAGGTCCGGATGCAGGTCTCCTCGGAGCGGCAGCGTTGATTTTCTCCCGGGATTTGGAAGTCTGAGATAAAGGAACAAGCCGGGACCGCAGCATTTGTCCTAGCCATTGGTCTTTGAGGGATGCCGTGCTTCGATAATACTCTTCATACCTCCTCTTATGTTGAACTCTCCACGAACAACCGCCCAGACCGGATTGCAGGCCGCAACAATGTCTCTGAGAATCCGATTGATGGCATTCTCATAGAAAATTCCTAGGTTTCGGAATCCCAGGATGTAGTACTTCAGCGCTTTGAGTTCCAGACAGACCTTGTCGGGAAGATATTGGATCGTAACGATGCCAAAGTCTGGCAAACGTGTTTTGGGACAAATCGAAGTAAACTCCGGAATCTCGATAGTGATCTCGTAGCCAATGAACTGGTTTGGCCAAACCTCGATCTTTGGGAGTTCGGCATCAATGCCTGAACGAGCGTGATCTTCTGTGTAGTCTGTCATTGAGCTTAAGCCATTCTCTTTTGAGGTGATTCTTACTGTGAGTCCGCCGTCACTGGTCAACAGCCCCAGGCTCGAACCGGAGAGGGTCTTCGCCGCTGACCATGGGCTGCCAACCCTTGACTGCATTCTAGTCGAGTGATGGCTTGAATGTAAGCTGTATCTTTGGGATTGTAGGGTTGCGCTGGTTTAGTTATAGTTCTGGGCCGGCGGAAACAAAGGAGACTCACGATGAATTCACACAGACCTGTCGCCTTGGTAACTGGGTCCAGCAGCGGGATTGGTCAGGCCACCTCCATAGAGCTGGCCAAGAAGGGATATGCTGTTGGGGTCCACTATTTCCACAACGAGGAAGGTGGACAGGATACGGTACGGCGAATTCAGGCCCTTCAAGGGCAGGCCATGGGAATCAAGGCGGACGTCCGCAACCGTGCCCAAGTGGAAAGCATGGTCGACTCGGTCCGGCATCAGTTGGGTGACATCAATGTGCTCGTCAACAACGCAGGATCTCTGGTGGCCCGAGTTCCGCTTCTGGAGATGACTGAAGAGCACTGGAGCGAAGTTTTTACCCTGAACGTCACGAGCGTATTTTACTGCACCCAAGCGGTGTTGCGAACGATGGTCCAGCAAAACAAGGGCGTGATCATCAATGTCTCTTCGATCGCCGCCCGCAACGGCGGAGGCCCGGGAGCTGTAGCGTACGCCGCAGCCAAAGGTGCAGTTCTGACGTTCACGAAGGGGCTGGCGAAAGAAGTGGCGCCTTATGGTATTCGCGTCAACGGGGTGGCGCCGGGGGTGATCCTTACCCCTTTTCACGAACGCTTCACGAGTGAGACCCAAATGAAGCGAATCGTGGAAACCATCCCTCTTAAGTATGCCGGCACACCTGAAGAGACAGCCTCGGTCATCGCCTTTCTTGCCTCCGGGGAGGCGCGGTATCTTACAGGCGAAACCATTGAAGTCAACGGCGGACTGTGGATGGACTGAATCGATTGCCGATTGCCCATTGTCGATTGGAAATGGCAGCCAGGCCAGGTGCTTTTTCTGCGAGATGTGGGCATTTCAATTGTAGTGTTGGCCGCCGATTTTCCTTGATACCGCCGGAAGTTTCGAATCGACAATCAACAATCTGCAATCGAAGGCCACTTTTGTCGTTTGGATTGGAGAAAACAGATGGTCACTTTCCCTTCTGCGGAAGAGATTCAAGCCCTTAAGCGCTACAGCAGTCCCACGCTGGCCAATGCGATCGAACTCTTTGATTTGCGTCCCCGCAATGCCGGGTTTTTGTCGCCTGACATTCGCTGCATATTTCCGAGCCTGGGTGTGATGATCGGTTTCGCGTGTACAGCAACCATCAGAGCAGAGTGGCCTGCCAGCGGTCCAAATCAGACTTCTCGCTACGAGTACTGGAAGACCATCCTAAGGGTTCCAGCACCTCGAGTCGCGGTGATCCAGGATCTTGATAATCCTGCGGGGGTGGGCTCCTTTTGGGGTGAGGTTAATGGCAACATTCATTGCGCTCTCGGATGCATTGGAACAGTCACCAACGGGGGAGTGCGCGACCTAGACGAGGTGCGGAATTTGGGCTTTCACCTCTTCGCTTCCGACGTGGTTGTCTCTCATGCCTATATTCACCTCGTTGAGATTGAAGTTCCGGTTAAGATGGGTGGGATGATTGTGAATCCGGGAGATCTGATTCATGCGGACCAGCACGGGGTGTTAATCGTTCCCAAAGAGATTGTTCGAGAGTTGCCGGAGGCCGTAAAGAAGATTGAAGCAAAAGAGCGAACCATTATTGACCTCTGCAAGTCCCCAAGTTTTTCAATTGAGAAGCTGAAGGAACTCCTTTGATTGTCGATTGTCGATTGAAGACCCCGGTGGTAATTTGCAGGGTGCGTTGCCTTCCAAACGCACGCTGAAGCTGCGATTTGGTTCACTTCGCCTGTGAAAAGCAAATATTCAATCGACAACCGACAATCGTCAATCAGCAATCTGCACGTCGTGTGCCTAGGCGAAATCCTCATCGATTTTGTTCCAAGCCCCGCTCTTTCCCCGCTTGGCCAAGCCAAGTACTTGCGGATCGCTCCCGGCGGAGCGCCGGCGAATGTGGCCGTAGCTCTACGGCGGCTCGGCTTGTCATCGGGTTTTATTGGAAAGGCTGGGGACGATCCCTTCGGGCGCTTTCTTCGAGACGTCCTCTCCAGGCACCAACTGGATCTGAGTCTGTTTCAGCTGACCACCGCCGCTCAGACTCGTCTGGCCTTTGTCACCAATGATTCGAACGAACAGCAACGATTCATTTTTTATGGCGACCCGGGCGCTGATGTTTTGCTGCAATCGAGTGGGATAGAGGAGAGCTATCTTCGGCACGCACAGATTCTCCATTTTGGATCGATTTCCATGATTCAAGAACCAGCCCGGTCTGCTACCGTAGCTGCGATCCGCCTGGCGCGCAAAAATGGGCTACTCGTGTCTTTCGATCCGAACTTGCGCCCGGCACTTTGGCCGAGTCTCAAGCGGGCTCGCCAGGAGATTCTCAAGGCCTTGAGCTACTGTCACCTTCTCAAGGTGAACGAGCCGGAGTGGGAGTTCTTATTTCCGGGGAGACGATTTGAAGAGAGCTTCTCTCTGCTACGAAGAAGAGGAATCAAGCTGGCGGCAGTTACGTTGGGTGCGAAGGGCGCCATTCTGGCCAGCCAGAAGTCGCGAGTCAAGGTCGGAAGCCCGTCGGTTCGCGCCGTGGATACGACCGGAACTGGCGACGGGTTTGTGGCAGGTCTGCTGTACGGGGTACTGAAGCGCGAGAGCCGGGAGCTTCAGTTCGGAGGTGTAGAGCTCCAAGAAATGGGCCGTTTTGCAACCTGCGTGGGGGCGCTAACTGCCACAAAACCGGGTGCTATCCCAGCTTTCCCTTCTTTGCGACAGGTGAAGGCTTGCCTGAAGAGATATCCGTAAACGGAAAGAATACTTTTTTCCACGGCTTTTCTGACCTGGATGCAAGTCGAAAGCAAATTTGTCGGGCTGCCAAATCTCTTCGGACAAATCGAAAATTGAAACTAAAGATCTCCGCGCCGTGCCTGCGAGCCCTGCTGCTCCCCCATAGCCATGAAATACTCAGCGAGGTTAACCATCTCCTAACAGTTATGGCCTAATTCGGTTTCAGAACGGCTTTGACATACTCGCCGGTTTGCATCTTGGTAAAGCAGCAATTCCAATCCTCTAATCGTGCCACGCGACTGATAATTTGGTCCAGATTGATCTGTCCTGTGGCAATCATCTCAATCACCCGCTCCCACACCGGCCAGTTGTGCGAGAACGTACCCTGGATGGTTACGGCTTTCTGAACCACGGGATCCAGGTTGAATCCTAGCGGTTGCGTCCCCCAACCGACCTTGGTGATTTGTCCGGCGGGCCGAACTGCCTTGATGGCCAGTTGAAGTGTTGCAGAAACTCCAGCGGCATCCACTGCGACATCCACTCCGTATCCATCTCCCAGATTCTTGATATATTCCTCGACTCCACCTTGAAGGGCGGCATCCGCTCCCAATTGTTTGGCCACGGCCAGGCGTCCGGCGTCTGCAGGCAGACCGCAGACAATCAGGTGGCCGGCGCCATTGAGTTTGGCCGTGAGGGCACATAATAATCCAATGGGGCCGGGTCCAATCACCAGGACATGATCTCCGGGTTTGATTCGAGTGTTAACACAAACCGCATTGTAGGCAACACAGCACGGCTCCGTCAGAGCTGCCTTCTCAAAGGTCAAACCTTTTGGCATGGCGTGCAAGCAGCGCTCCGGGACTCGAACATATTGAGTCATGGCTCCGTTCACTCCATAACCGAACCCCAGGCGGCTGGGATCCAGGTGATACATACCTTTCCGGCTGAAAGGAGAAAACTCATCGATCACCGCCGCTGTTTCGCTGACAGCCCGACCCCCCTCTTTGAAGTGTTTCACAGCCTTTCCGGTCTGGACAATTGTGCCGCAGAACTCATGTCCCAAAACCACTGGGTAATTCACCTTCCAGCTTGCAGTCCCGTGCCACTGATGCAGATCACTCCCACAAACACTGGCGGCTTCCACTTTAAGCAGCACATCTGATTCACCGATTTCCGGGATCGGAACTTCCCGAAGTTCGACACTAAGGGGCGTGCTGGCAAAATTGACCACGGCTGGCATCGTTTTGTTCATGATCGTCGCTCCTTTCCAACAGGGATGTCGCCATAAGCATGCACCTTTTCACAAATCTGACGAAGGGCCGTTTCAACGTTGCCCTCGGCCGTACGGAATGACTTGGCATCAATAGCCAGCGGAGCGCCAATGACAACCAATGGAGCTCCGTATCTTGGCGTGTCGATGGCCTGCTCTATGCTCAAGCCCCCGACTGCCTGAACCGGCTTGTCTACGGCGTTGACGACAGAGCGGAGCTGGTCCAAAGGGCTGGGGACGGCTCTTCCTCGCTTCTTCCAGACCGTGCGGAGATCAAAGGCGATATGATGAATGACGTAGTCGCACCCGATCTCGGCCAGGAGTTGCGCACCCGCGATAGGGTCCGGCATCCCCAGATTATCTCCCATGACCTTCACGCCAAAATCCTTTCCAGCTCTAACCACTAGCTCGACAGTTTCAACGTGAGCTTGACCCATAACGACAACCATGCTCGCCCCGGCCTTCGCCATCAGCTCAGCCTCCAGCCATCCGCCATCCATCGTTTTAAGATCCGCGACGATCGGTACGTCTGGAAACGCGGTACGCAATTCACGAACGCCGTGCATTCCTTCCGCGATAATCAAAGGTGTTCCTGCCTCCAGCCAGTCAACTCCCGCCCGCATCGCCATTTTTGCGGTCTCCAGTGCCTCTGGAATGCTGATCAGGTCCAGCGAGATTTGCACAATAGGCTTCATCTAGTTTGGTCTTCCCTGTCTGTGACGTGCTTCGCTCGCGTTTTAGGTTTCCCGCCAACTCCCTCAAACGCACGCTATCATACCACGACCGCCTGACCACCTGGATGGAACCCTTGTCTCCTGCTCGGTCCTTGCGCCTTCGCCAGCCTCAGGATATGCTTCGCGACATCCGCATATTCAGAGGACCGCTAATGATTCCAAAGCAAGCCAACCAGAAGCCCAACATCATTCATTTGCAGAAAATCATCCGTGCGCCTGTTCACAAGTGTTTTTCGGCCTTCGGCAGTACGCGGGCGCTCCGTTGCTGGTACGATTCAGAAGCGCTCCTGTCCGCTTTAAGGTGAACGGAGAAGTGAGAGGCAGCTATTTTCCCGGCTACTTCCTGGCGGCCATCGTGACAGATCAGTTGGTCGCGCAGGTCTTCACGACTGTTATCGATGGCTTTGGCTTATGGAGTTTTGTAGCTCAAGGGAAGGGCACACGAGTCGTTTTCCATCACGTCGCCTCTGGGAATCTTGGAGACGAGATGCTGGCCAGAGTTTTTCACTGGAGGGGACTGCTTGAGAATCTGGCGGCCTTCTGCGAAGGACGGTGTGCTCCCTTTGAGAAAGGACAGTATGGAGCTGGTCGACTACCGCAGGGCATTCGCCACACCACTTGCCCGGAGTATGTTGAGTCCAAAGGGAGATGGCGTGTCAGGGGCTCCGCAGGAGTGTAAGGACCCCACCCCTCGTTCCTCGAATGCTCAAGATCCTTCATACTTTAGGGTGGTGGGTGCTGAGAGCGGCGTTGTCAGTCGAAGATAGCGAATCCCAAAATAGGTTACGAACAGTGAGATCAGTCCGATGAGGCACAAAAGCAACGTTCGGAGCTCCATGTCTCGCATCCACCATAAAGTGGGGTGCGAGGAGATGGCGACCAAGTGGTTGCTGATGGAGCATTGCGCGAAAATGAAAGTTGCCATTTGGCTTTCGGTTCTGAAAATGAGCCAGCCGCAAACTCCGAACAAGCCAGTCTTCAGGAGCACAAACTTGCCTACTGAAAGCAGCCAACCGTCTCGAATAAGCCAATTTCTGAAAACGGTGTTGACTTCATACGCCACCGGAATGCCCTTGATTGCAAAGGTCACGTAGGTGCAGGCCATGTCGAGTGCAAATAGTAAGAAAGCAACCAGAAAGAAGAGAATAGCCTTTTGTTTTTCCATTACCTTTCTCCCAGACAGTTATTTCGGAAGAAGCTCACGAATAACTTAGTGGGCAGGCAGAAGATTCTCTAAGGGGATCGTCTCCAGCTGGGAGCATCGCGAGATAGGCCCAAGGCCGGTGCGACCTCTCATGAGGTATGGGCACTCCAGCCCAAGCAATCAACAAGATGGTTGCGGAGGATAGGCGTGAGGACTCGGTGCTCCGAATAGTCTCGGATGAAATTTCAGGAATGAAAAGTGTAAGGAGGAAAATTCAGGAGAGGACTGCAATTCAAACGTGGAATTCAGAGGTGAAAGCTGCGCTCCAGCCAGCGGCTGCTCGTCTCCTGGTAGCCGGGGCCATCTCAAGGCTGCGGGCTACGGCACGAATTTCTGCAATTGCGTACCTAGCTCTCCATCACCCGGCTGACGATTTCGTCTTCCTTGGGAAACTCACCTGTTTCGAGCTTCGAGTAGAGCTTTCTGCCGTTTTTGAACACTTCAAAACGGCCATCACCGAATGGAACCAGTTCGAAGGACTTTATTCTCTGCTTGCCGGAAACCAATAGTTTCTCCGTCAAACTGACGGCACGTGGCTCATAATTTCACTTGGCGCAGTATTCGATTCTGATTTTCATTCTGCAGCGCTCGTCAAATGGAAAAGAGTAGCTAGACAGGTGGAAATGCCCAGCTCTCAAGCAAGTCGGCCCGGGCCTTGTGGTCTGAAGCCGTAACCCTGAGAAGATCCTGAACTGAGATCATACCGTAATACTTGCCGAAATCGTCGACCACCAGCAAGTGATAAATATTGTGTCCATCCATGAGATGCAAGCATTCCTCGAGGCCAGTCTCCGGCGTTACTTGAATCAAATGCCTTTCCATGATGCCCACGACATCAATCGTATTCGGGCTCAGGTTCTCGGCTGCCACTTTGTCTGAAATGTCGCTTTGCGAGACCACACCGACTACCTTTCCGGCCTTGTTACAGACAGCAGTGGCCCGGACTCCCCGTTCACGCAGGTAGCGGGCTGCCTCGTGAACGGTCATATCCTCCTGCAAAGAATAGATGTCGGTTCGGTTACCTAACAGCTCTGAAACTCTGGCCATAACCCACCCCCGGTTCAAAGTTTCCCTATTCGGCTCTGAGCTAAGTTGAGTGAATTTTAACACGAAGCTTGGCGAGTAGCACAAGCAAATTTCGACTTCTCGACAAGGGTTCCTATTTGAGGGTACTCACCTGCCAGCGCTTTGTCTAACGCGCCAAAACTCCCAGTTCTTCAAGAGCTGAGGTCGGCAATGAGAGACGAGCGATAGACCGAAGTCGGTGCTGCGCCGTCGCCAAAGATTCAAGCTTGAACCCAAGTATTTCTGCTAATGGTCGAGAGAGTTTTTCCTGTTGGGCATGTTTTCGGGCTGCGGGTATAATGCCAGAGCCTTTGATTGTTGGTAGCGCCCTTTGTCATTTGTTCCGTGAGAGGAATGCCTCAATGCTTTGGTCTCAGCACTGGCCCCAGGCTCTGGTGTTTTTGATGCCTGTGGCAATGGTACTGCCAGTGATCCCTGCAGATACAGACGAGAAACGAAAGCGTTTGTTTACCGCCGAAGATGCTATTGGCTTCAAGTCTGTTTCCGACTCTCAAATCTCTCCTGACGGGCAGCACATCGCTTTCGTCCAGGGGGATGCCTACAAGACTGACACAAAAAACCCCAAGTCCCAAGTTTGGATTGTTTCTGAAGAAGGGGCAGGGCTGCGCCCCCTGACCGCCGGTCCTCGGACGGACGTACTCCCTCGCTGGTCGCCTGATGGCAAGCGCCTGGCTTTCGCTTCGGATCGGCTGGAAGACGGCCAAAAGCAGATTTTTTTGCTCTCGCTGGAGGGAGGGGAAGCCCAGCCGCTGACGGATATCAAAGGGACCATTCCCACACCGCGCGGCTTGAATTCACTGCAATGGTCGCCGGACGGACGCTATCTGGCCTTTCTAAAGGAAGACGGTCAAACTCTGGAAGAGAAGTTCAAGACCGAGCAGAGAGACGATGCCATCGAGTTTGAAAGGGCACACAAGTTTGTGCGCCTTTGGGTTGTGGAGGTGAGCAATCGCAAGATCCATTGCGCGTCGCCCGACGGCCTGCAGGTGTGGGAATTCGGATGGTCGCCGGACGGCCAGGATATTGTAGCTACCGTCTCGGATGTGCCCTATGAGTGGTCGTGGTATTCCAACCGGCTGGCAAGGTTCCCTGCGGCCAGTGGTCCTGCACAGACGTTGCATCAGAGCCGTCGGCAGGTAGCCTTGCCTCGTTGGTCGCCCGACGGCAGGCGAATTGGTTTCTTGTCTTCGTTCTGGAGCGATCGGGGCGTGACGGCAGGGGACATTCTTACAATCCCTGCGCATGGCGGCGCCGTGCAGTCTCTCACTGAAGGAACTCAGGCCAGCTTTGGCTGGATCGAATGGAAGGCCGGTAGCCACTCCCTTTTGGCCGTTGCCCACGAGCGAGGGGGCATGGGCATTTCGGAGATCGACGTCTCATCCGGCGAACGCAAGACACTTTGGCGGGGCGAGGTGGTCTTCGCGGAGTCCCATTGGCCGCGCTTTAGCTGCGCCTTTCCTGCTGGAATCGATCCCCGCCAGCAAGGCACCGCAGCCGCGATGAGAATTGCAGTGGTGCGGGAGGATGGGAGCCATCCGCGAGATGTCTGGGTGATGGATTCAGTCAGTGGAGGTCCGGTGTCGTGGAGGCAATTGACTTGGTTGCATCCCCAGGCAGCCGAGCTTGAGATTCCCCCCGTTCAGAGCGTTCATTGGAAGGGAGCGCAAGGTTGGGAGCTACAGGGTATTTTGGTGAAACCCGTTGGGTACGACCCGAACAAGCGATATCCTTTGGTCACATGGGTTCATGGAGGACCTACCTCAGCCAGTACCTTCCGATACCCGTCCGATGGCTACGTGCAATTGCTGGCAGCGCGCGGCATCGCAGTTTTCTTGCCCAACTATCGCGGCTCGGTCGGGTGGGGAGTCCAGTTTGCCGAATCCAATCTGGGCGACCTGGGCGGCAACGACTTCGAGGACATCATGGCTGGAATCGATTACTGCATTGCTTTAGGCATTGCGGATCCAGATCGCCTCGGGATCGGCGGCTGGAGTTACGGAGGTTTCATGAGCGCCTGGGCGGTATCGCAGACCACTCGATTTAAAGCCGCTGTTATGGGCGCAGGGATCTGCAATTGGCTGAGCTTCCACGGTAACAGTGTGTTGGCGGATTGGGACGCCATGCATCTGAAAGCCAACCCTTATGAAAAGGACGGCGCTTATCAGCGCTTCTCAGCCATTAATTATGCAAAGCGTATCCAGACTCCAACCTTGATCCTGCACGGGGAAAAAGATGGCGATGTGCCTCCCGAACAGTCGTACCAGTTCTTCCGCGCGTTGAAGGACCATAAGGTGGACACGGAATTGGTAATCTATCCGCGGGAAGGCCACAGCCCCAACGAGAAAATGCACCTCCTGGACTTGGCTCGACGCATACCCGCATGGTTCGAGAAGTATCTGCTCGCCGGGAATGCCTCTTGATCACCGTGGCGGACAGTTTTTGCAGAGGTAAGAGAGAAGATTGATGAAAACCAAGAATCTGGGACGAACAGGCCTGAAGGTTAGTGAGCTTTGTCTGGGCACGATGACCTTTGGCAAGCAATCAGACGAATCGACTGCATTCTCGATTATGGATTTGGCCGCTCAGGCGGGTATCAACTTCATTGACGTAGCCGATGTCTACCCTGTTCCACCTTCTTTTGACTTAGTGGGACGCACCGAGGAGATCGTAGGCAGGTGGCTCAAAGGGAGGCGTGGGCAGGTTGTCCTGGCCACCAAGTGCGGCAACGCGATGAGTGAAAGAATCAATGACTCCGGACTGTCCCGGAAACATATCCTGGAAGCCATTGATGCCAGCTTACGGCGGCTGCAGACGGACCACGTTGACCTGTATTATGTGCACCGCCCCGATCCCGGCACACCGATTGACGAAACACTGCGGGCTTTTGAAGATGTCGTCCGGAGCGGCAAGGCCCGGTATTTAGGCTGTTCCAATTTTACGGCCTGGGAGATTGCCAAGTCACTCTGGACCAGCGACAAGCTCCATCTCAGCCGATTCGATGTTCTACAGCCGCGCTACAACCTGTTATTTCGCGAAATCGAGAATGAAATCTTTCCCCTATGCCGTGACGAAGGGCTGGGTATTGTTGTCTTCAATCCTTTGGCTGGCGGTTTTCTGAGCGGGAAATACCGGGGGGATGAGGAGCCTGCCGAGAATACCCGTTTCGGCCTGTTTCGAGATTCCACGAGCCTCTATCGGGAACGGTACTACAAAGACCATCACTTCCAGGCCGTGGATGAATTGAAGAACTTTTTTGAGCCTCGCAGGCGCCGCTTGGTCCATGTGGCCCTGGCATGGGTATTGGCGCAATCCAATCTCAGCTCGGCCATCGTGGGCGCAAGCAGACCGGAGCAGCTGAAAGATACACTGGGAGCCCTAGAGGTGGAGCTGGATCAAGAGGAAATGGAGTTTTGCAACTCGATCTGGTTCCGCCTGCCTCGGTCCAGCGACCCGAGATATGCACTGAGGTAGGGTGTGTTGCTCCTCAAAGGCATAGGTTTAAGTCGTACGGGCGTCACTGGTCTGGAAGAACAACCGACGCAACAGGAGACTCTCGATGCCGGAAGGTTATAGCGAGAACTCGAACACGCTTGTGGTGGAAGCGAATCAGTTTTCATTCGAAACGGTTACCCAGGAAAACGGGAATGCCACGGTGATCCGTTTCCAACTGCAAAATCCAGACGTCCGAGCTGGCGATGTTCTGCTGGTATTATCCGGCAGCGACATCCACTTCCACGGTCTTATTGGACGGGTTGACGAGGGTTCAGCCATCGCCACCGACCGAGGCAGCCTCCTGCCTTCAGGGCTGGTGCATTAAGTCCCGAGGGTAGGTGCAGGTATTCTTGACTGCACCCACCAAAGGCGAATCAATTGGTAATCACATGACAGGCAGGAACGCCTTGTCACCGCCTTTCTCATCATTCATCACGGCTGCAACAATACCTTGAGAACTCCGGGTTGCTGAGCCAGGTCGAAGGCTCGCAAGGCTTGGTCAAGGGGCAAAGTGTGGTGCACAAGCCTGGTCGGGGTAACCTTCTTGGCTTCCAACAACTCTAAAGCGGGTTCAAAGCGGCCGCAGCGAGATCCGATGACGATAATCTCATCCACAACTAGCGGGGCGGGGTTGAACGCAACCGAGCCGTGAAACGTAGATTTGAGCACCAGTTTGCCCCGTGGCTTGACCAGCCGCAGCGCCTGCTCCCAACCGGCTGGTGAGCCAGTAGCTTCCACGATCAGGTCGAAGTCGCGGGACAGCTTCTGAGCCGTCTCCGGCCCCACGAGATGAACACCGTAATCTTCAACCAAGGCCTGCTTCGCGGGATGTCTTCCCAGGAGGCTCAAATCGCAGCGGGTGTGGCTCAGGACCATGGCAATAAGCAGGCCGAGCTTACCATCTCCTAGAATCGCGACCCGGTCCGACGATCTGATGTCAGTTTGATCCAGGATCTCACAAGCTGCCGCGATCGGTTCCGTGAAAACGGCCTCCTCGTCTGAGATCGAGTCCGGCACGATGTGAAGGTTCTCTTCCGGGAGCGTCAGGAACTCGCGGAAGGCACCATCCCGATTGAGAATGCCCAGCACAGTACGGTGGGGACAGTGTCGCTGCAATTGTTTCTGGCAATATTGGCAACGTCCGCAAGCCGCGTTGATCTCCCCTACCGCTCTCTTTCCCAGGAGTGAACGGTTGTTTGAAGCCTCAACGACACCGACGAATTCATGGCCCAAGATTCCGCGGAACCCGAAATACCCTCGGGTAATTTCAAGGTCGGTGTTACAGATTCCCGCTTTCGACAGTCGGATGAGAACCTCGCGGCCGTCAGCACGGGGCACTGGCAGATCGACACACCTTAGCTCTTGGTCAAAGTGGATGGCTTTCATGGAAGGTAATGCCGCTTGCTACAAGATAGTCGCGACGAATGATCAGGCTCGATTACAGCCAGCTGATTGGGGACCACTTCATGATGTCCTTGACTTTGAGCCCCTCTGGCTTTTCACCGTCCGGTTCCAGAGTGGCCTGCTGTAACAAAGGTTGTGCTACCTCATGACTGCCGGTTACGAAGCGACTTGAAATCAATAGGTTACACAGAGTCGCACCTAATGAATTCAGGCGGCATTGAGCGGACAAGGGGTTGAACGACAGCTTCATCACTCGGTGAAGTTTGGTTGCGCTCTAGGGTGGTCATAGACGGTAGTCATAGCCGATAAGAACTTTATAAGGTTTACTCCCACTCACACCAAATTGTCCAACCAGTCACGAGGACTTGTTTGAGCGGCCTACCTTCTGGCTCTTTCCTTTTTTTGATTTGCTCGGGGCAGAGCGACCAGTTTTTCTGCTTGTTTTTCTGCTTGGCGGTTTTGGAATGCGGTATTTCACAAAAGAGAACATGTCTTCTGTTAGAGGGATTGCAGGAGGATCTAGCTCAGTGGGCAGGTTAGGAAGGGTTCGCCATTTTTCTAGGAACGCTTGTAGCTTGTCGATCAGATGTCCACGGAAACTTAACGGGTCGCGAAGCAAGGAGAGGATCACTTCAAACCTTCCGGGATCCAAAAAGCTCCCGCTCTCAGCACATCGCTCTTTTGCACGCAACAGCCACTTTGTGAATGCATGATCGGAATTGAGCACACAATGGGCATAAAACTTTCCTGTGGTCTTATGAAGTGATAACCCGATCTTTGAATCATCAGGCAAACTGGCCACTTCAATCGGCCTTTCCCGACCTGGGTCCACAAACGAGGCGGTTTCTCTTTCGGAACGCTTCCAGTAAATCTCTATCTCTTTCTGCGAAGGGTGGGTAATCGTCTTGATAGACCTGTCACCGAAAATGATGTTCCTAAATTCATAGGACAAGCGATCGAGATCCTCGTTCGTTAAGGTTACTACGTCGGTGTCTGCCAGAACAGAATATGGGGGGCGTTTGACTCCTGGTAAAAGAAGGTAATTCGCTCCGAAGGGCCACCGCATGACAACGCGTAACACCTCTAGGCTGGCAATCGATTCCAAGTCGCTTAGCCTTGCCTTTCCACTCACATAGAAACGAATGCTGTCAGGTAGTTTCTTCCAAAAATGCAAAGGAAGCGGAAAATCATCCATAAGACGCTGCTTGTATTTCCATCCTTCCGGGGAACGGGCTATCGCTGAACTAGCCAGATGCTGAGAGAGAATGTCTTGCCAACGGGCCTCAATTTCCCTTTGGCTGGCGCTGTCAAGTGAGGATCTTCTCCGGACACCCTGTCGCGAGAGGTTTACAATGTCTGAAATACCCCGATAATCAATCCTGGTAGCCATCTGGTGAGGGGTATCGGAGCTCTGGTATTCAATCCCTTGAAAACAATATGAGTCCGAGACAAACGGAGGCTTAGACGCTTGTGGGTGTTCTTTGGGGTACTCCTTTTGGGACCAAATCCAAAGATCCCAACGTTCGCTACTCTTTACAACGTGCGCAAGAACAAACAGGTCACCTCGGACCGGAGGTCGGTCAATCGGGAACGAACGAATGACAAATTTGCTCTTATCCTTCGTAATGTTGGGGAACTCTTGCCCGAAGTGCTCGGGTTTTTCGCTCTCAATAGTGGAGACATTCCCAAGCTCATCTATGATGACAGGAAATTCGACTCTACGGCACCATCTAGCAACATGTCGTGTTAAGTCGCCATCAGCAATAGCATCCCGAAGCAGAACTTCGATTCGCGTTCCGCTAGTCTTTCGAGTCCCTTGTTCGGTCAACAAGTAGCTGCGCGGGCCGGTGAGAATCATTCTCAGTGGCGCTGGATCACTCGTCGAATCTGGCTTGTAGGTCTCCACTTCGATATGGTCGCTCACAGCAAAAACCGACAAAAAGCCGATACCAAAGCGACTAATCGGATGAAATTTGAACGTCCGTCGGTACTTATCGGACGTACGATCGTCCGATCTGCAAGAAATAAGGCTCAATGATGGTTCGGTCCATCCCAACCCCAAAATCCTCGACGGACAAACTTTGTTTCGTCTCGATCTCCCCTGAGAGCGGATTCTGCACTTTTCTTAATCGCGTGGTTATCCGAATCGGATAACGTCGCCGTATGTCGATCGACGTTGGATCCTCGGATGGGTGGCTACCTCGGGAAATGAGATCTGCGTACATTCTGCAGCGAGTAGCATCAAGTGCATTTTGGATCAACTCCAGCACAAACAAGATACTTTCAGGGTGTACATCGTGAACTAGGCGTTGGATGACAGCATCGCGGTCAAACTCAAAGACCCATTTAGAAGGAATGTAACTCGCTTTGGTTGAGGGTCTAATTTGAATTGTCTGATTAAAGGCGCCCATTGAAACATACGGAGGTTGCCAGGTCCGGTGTCTAAGAGCTTGAGCCATAACGGTCCCCGCCTTTTCGATTTCGTCTACCAGCCAGTGACACCAGTCCTGCAACAGCCTATGCTCATCTTGAGTATCACACTCCGCCGAGATTTCGATCCTGTCAGGAGCAGTCATCCGGTGAGTAATTCTTTTGTACTGTGACCAATGGGCCAAGCTCTCAGACGGCAGAGGACATGCCGCATTCATTAGCAAAGGGCATGCACGATCACTAGACATGTCCAAAAGATCACCTATACGTAAAAGAATCGCAAGAAATCGCAGATTCGCGAACTCACCACGAATGTCCCGTCGCTCCGGATACCTCTGCGCGTCTTCGAGCTCATGTGAATGAAGCCCATGGGCAATACAGACATCGGCGATTGACCGCTCTAGCTGCGTATCATCAAATGCAAATCGTCCAAGCGCGGACTGATGTTGCTGAATGACGTCTGCCGCGCGAAAATGATGTCGAAGGCGAACAAATTCTGCGATTAGAAATCGCGTTTGAACATCCGCTAAAAAATCTCTCTGCGTCTTTTCCGCGGGCATACTGCCAGCTCGAAACTTCAAAATTTCATCCCATCGCCTGGCCCCTCCGCCGTTCTGCGTCCAATCCTGCCAAGCGTCTGAATTCATGATTTCAAGTTTCTCTTTGTCACTCGCCACCATGCCCGCGTCGTGTAAGAAAGCGGAAGCTATAAGTATATAGGCTTCGATCGACGCCAGTGGAACTGTCGGTTGCGTCGGGTTTTCCTCGTAGAACAGTAGCTTTGAGAGCTGGAGGACGATCTGTTCACTGTGCTCAATAGTATGTCTTGTGTAATGTGGGAAGGTGTTTGGTACGTAAGATAGCCAACCGGTGAGTTCATCGCGTAGTTCCTTTACTTTGACGAAGTACATCAGGTTCTTTCCCTCAAGATAGGTCATCAGCGCTGTGCTCATCACGTCTATGGTCATCTTCCCACCGAATCCGTCAGCGTAGGCTGGAAGAAACTAAAATCGCCGAGGGCACTTCTTTCCGGAGCCGATAGTGTCGCTCTCAACCTGTCACTGATCCAAGATTGACGCAGGCCTAGTGGGCTCCATGTTATCACAATCATGGCTTACCCAGGGCTGCTCTGGCGACGCCGACGGCAAATAGAGTCTGCGGATTCCAGACTTCCTCATCGAGATGCTTCATTTGGAAGGTGGTCCCTGCCAGTGGAACCTTGTTGGAAACTGTGGCGGAACGATTCCCGGACCAAACTGAATCTAGTCGTCGCCTGATTCACCCTGCTATGCTTTGTTCGTTGGTTCTCCTCGTCCAGGATGCCTATGTCACTCCGTGAAACTTCAAGGCGCTGGCTGATTTGGCTTTGCATTGTAACAGCCGTCTTTGCGGCTCGGATCGGCTGGGTTCTTTACGACAGAAGCCAGAGCGCCCGCTCAAAGCCAAGCGCACCAAAGCTTACAGAAAGAGACTATCTGACGGTCATACCCAAGTTTGGAGTCGGTGACTTGGCGAGCGCCAAAAAGCTTGCCGGAAGCAGCCTTTGGGTGAAAGCCGGATATGCGATCGAGTATTCCAGATACTCCACTTCAGCGACAACTGCTCGGCCCTCGCCTGGTATGAAGCTTGAACCGATGGAAGAGATTACGGTCCGGGATTTCGTTAAGCGCCCGCTACCTCAAAAGAAGCAATGGGAAATCCTGCTGCTGTTTGAAAAGGGTGGGGAAGAGTTTTCTGCGGTCATCGGGTACTTCGAACCCGAAGCCAAGCAGTATCAAATCCAACTGGATGATCTCTTCTACGCGAAGAATCCTCGCCACATCTATGATCATTGGGATGAAGAAACCTGGCAGAAGATCCGGCATCACCAACTAGAGAAGCAGATGACCTTTGCCCAGGTCAACCTCTCCCTAGGCGCCGGAACTTTGGTCACTACCGAGGCAGGTGGAACGCAGCTCTATCAATTTGATCGCAAACCCGGCGGCGAGCCGGGAAAGACTCGTGTAAGGTTCGTGGATGGGCGCGTCAAGGAGTTTGAAATCAGGAACTGACTGCTGCGATTCATCAATATCCTCACGAAAGGTATTCTCTGCAGCGTCATTGCCCGGCGGCGTCGGCTTTGGGCAGGTCTTGCCTGAATCGCTTGAACTCGGTCAATTCTCTCCGCTGGCTGCGGACCTCACCTAAGACATAAATCGACTTCTTCTGAGACTCGTAATAAGTGCGGGCCAACATCTCACCCATCAGACCGATCGAAAGAAATTGGATTCCGCTCAGAATGAGGAGCATGGCCATGAACAGGAGCGGGCCGTGCTGAAACAGGATCTCCTGTCCGAGCACCAGTTTTTTGAACAGCAGGAACAGTCCTAGAAGCATTCCTAGGCCTGTTCCGAGGAGTCCAGCCGGGCCAAAAAAATGAAGCGGCTTGGTTGAATAGTCCAGGAGGAATTTGATGCTGATCAAATCCAACAGCACCTTGGCTGTGCGGGAGAGGCCGTAATTGGATTTTCCGTTTTGCCGCGGGATGTTTTTAATGGGAATTTCGGCGATGGTGGCGCCGGACCAACTGGCTAGAGCCGGAATGAAGCGATGGAGTTCGCCGTAGAGGTGCAGGCCCTGAATCACCTCCCGGCGATACGCTTTGAACGTAGTTCCAAAATCGTGCAGGCGGACTCGCGAGAGTTTCGCCATCATCCAGTTGGCGACACGGCTGGGAAACCGGCGCGTGAGCCAGGCATCATTTCGATCCTGGCGCCAGCCGCTCACGATATCGTAACCCTCTTGCATTTTTTCCAGGAAAAGAGGGATCTCTTCGGGATCGTGCTGCAGATCTCCGTCCATAGAAACGATGATCTCGCCGCACGCAAAATCAAATCCAGCCTTGAGCGCTGCGGTCTGACCGAAGTTTCGCCTCAGCCGAAGCGTATGGACATTGTGGTCCATTTCCTGAATCTCGATCAGCAGCTTGAAGGTCCCGTCAGTACTGCCATCATCCACAAAAACGATTTCGTGGGGTTCTTCCACTCTCGCCATCACATCCTTGATCTTGCTATAGAGGGGGCGAACGTTTTCGAGCTCGTTATAGAAAGGCACAACGATCGAATATCGAACTGGCACGGTCTCTTTCATGAGGCCTCGCTCATCGTTCCGTAGTGAATCAGTTCAATCGCTTGCTCCGTGATCAACCCCTTCACGGCAGGCTCTGTCAGGGCCCGAAGCTCTCCTTCACGCTGGCCCAACAGACGTGTGGGTTTGCCAGCCAAATCCGCGTCGAGGTAACCGGGATGACACATCAGTTCGCTGATCCCATTGCGCAGGTGCTGAAGAATCTTCATAACTGCCGTGGCGTCGAGAAACCCGGTTTGAGTGAAGCCGTAAAAATGATCCGGGAATCTCAATCCTGCGTGACACAGCTTTTGCTTCATACTTGAAGATAACATAGACAGGGCGCGGCCTGTAAGAAACTGTTTCAGGACCGTGAGGGAAGATGACCTGTTTCTATCCATGAGTTGTAGCAATTCAACCCGGTGCTCTGCAGCACAACGGACTCCTCCAATCGCGACCTCCCGTGCCAGCTTGATGACAAGATCCAGGACCGGAGGGAGCATATGCAGGTGCTGATGTCCATCCAGATGAGTGATTTGAACGCCAGCGGCCCTCACCTTTTCAATCTGCGAACGGAGTTCTCGCTCAACCTCCCTCAGATTGACCCGACCTATCAAGACGCGTTTGGCCTGCCTTAGGGGGCCGGAGACAAAGAGCCCGTGAGCGTTTAGCAGGCTCGGAACATCGGCGGGAACGGAAACAGGCCGGCCCTCAGTCAAATTGAGATGGACGCCGACGCCGAGCTTAGAGTGGTCGCTGGCCATCGCCACAGCCGAGTCGAATGCAGTTCCATTGGCTAACAGGCTTGTACTGGTGATGATTCCCTGGACGTGGCCTTCAATGATGGCGCGGTTAACGCCTGCCGTCAAACCAAAATCATCCGCGTTCACAATCAATCTCTTCATTCTGTCTTACGGCCAAAGCTACTGAGGACTTCACAGTCAAACCCGTTGGGCGGTGACAACGCGGAGCGCAAGAGCCCGAGAGGGGCAATAATACCTGGACCCGGCAGTGAACTCAACGAGCGGTCTGTTGGTCAGCCAAAGACTAGGCCTCGACGCCCTGGCGGTGTATCATAAGGGCACGCTTTTCTGGATTGAAGGTTTTTTGGAGAAGGACACTCCTTGCTACAAAGAACTTTTCCATTCATCCTGACGCTCTGGATCGCTTCCAGCCAGAACTTCTTCAGCAGCGATGTTAAGGTCGAGGATCTGCTCGAGAAGGTCCGGGATACCTACCGAGACCTAAAGAGTTATCGATTTGAAGCCAATTTCCTGACCGAGACCACCGCGAAGGGCAAGCAGGAAAAAATCGAGATGGAAGTTTCCCTAGCAATCGTCAAGCCCGCAAGGGTCCGCGTGAACATCAAGGATGAGAGGAAGGAGATTCTAAGCATCTCGAACGAACAAACAACTTGGGTATATATGGACCGCTTCAAGCAGTATGTTAAGAAGGACACTTTGCAAGATGACGGTGCTGCCTCGGGTGCCGGACAATCCGAGTTGACCGCAATGGTCGACCGCTTTGCGGATGCTTATGCGCACCTGACCGAGCACGCCGGAAACGCCACGGTGTTGCGTGAGGAGAAGATGGAGAGCGGAGGTAGCTCCGTTTGGTGCTACGTCCTCAATCTGGTTACCTTGTACAAGGGTGACACTGAAGGCGGCATCGAAACCGAGAGAACTCTCTGGATCGACAAAAATCGCTTCGTAGTACTCAAAGAGGTTTCGCACACCGAAACGAAGGCCGCCACACCGGAAGCAGCGCTGCAACTGATGCGGACCACCGTTTTCAATCGGGTTGATCTCAATGAACCTCTTCCCCCCGACCTCTTTGTCTTCCAACCGCCGGAAGGGGCTAGGCAGGTTGAGCACTTCGACTTGCGCCCCGTGGCCGCTGGAAGGGGCGACCGGTCAGAGGCTCCTGACTTCAGTCTAAAAGATCTGGATGGACACTCGTTCCGTTTGAAGAGCCAGAGGGGCAAGGCAGTCCTCATCGAGTTCTGGGCCAGTTGGTGCGGTCCTTGCCGGTTCGAGATGCCGATCGTTGAAAAACTCCACCGTCGTTTCCAACACAAGGGGCTTGTCGTCATCGGAATCAACGACGAGGATCCTGAAGCGGCTCAGGAATTCTTGCAGGATAAGGATTTTACCTTCCCAATGCTGGTCGATGTGGGTGGCGAAGTGGGGAACATCTACGAAGTGGAGGCCATCCCGACATTGGTCTTGATCGACCAGGAAGGTAACATCGTGCACAGAAGTGTTGGCTTGGGAAACGAGCGCGAGTTGCGCGAGTCTCTCAAGAAGATGGGGTTCGACACCCATGACCGCTCGTGATTCGCTGAAAGGCTTCTGGTTTCTGATCGCCACTCAGTCCCAGGGTGCCTTCAGTGACAATGCGTATAAAAACATTGTGACACTGGTTGCGGTCTCCACGGCCGTCACCCCTCAACAGGAAGGCCAGCGAATCAGCCTGGCCGGCGCACTCTTCATCCTTCCCTTTCTGCTTTTTTCCATGTATGGCGGATTCCTGGCGGACCGCTTCAGCAAGCGCTCAGTGACGATCTACACGAAGGTGGCTGAGGTTGCCATCATGTTACTGGCGACTCTTGAACTTTCAAGGGGACACCTCACGCTGGCGATGGGCCTTCTCTTTCTCACCGGCAGTCAAGCAGCATTCTTTGGTCCGACAAAATACGGAATTCTGCCGGAATTGTTGCCGGAAAAGCGGCTTTCCTGGGGCAACGGTATCCTGGAAATGACCACGTTTTTGTCCATTATTCTTGGCACGGTTGCGGGTGCTATTCTGGTCGAACACCTTCGCGGCAGGCTGTACCTGGCGGGATTAATTCTGGTCGTCCTTGCGCTAGCGGGAACAGCCACCAGCTTGGGGATTGGCCGTCTGCCTGCGGCCAATCCGGCTGCCCGCTTCCGCTGGAATTTTATTGAAGAGGTTTGGCGCTATGTTACCGAGGCTCGCAAGGATCGTGTTCTCTGGCTGGCAGTCGCCGGTGGAGCCTACTTCTGGTTCCTGGGCTTTCTTTTTCAGATCAATATTGTCCTGTATGGCAAGAATTCTCTGAGTTTGCAGGAAGGTCACATCGGCTACCTATTGTCCGCGGTGGCTTTGGGAATCGGTCTCGGCAGCTACGCCGCGGGATACCTGTCCGGTAACAAAATCGAGTATGGCCTGATCCCTTTGGGCTCCATCGGAATCACGGTCTTCTCTCTGGTGCTCGGACTCGTGCAATGGGATTTTTGGTGGTCAGTGGGCCTTTTGGCATTGGTTGGCTTCTCAGCAGGATTTTTCATCGTTCCCCTGAATGCCCTCGTGCAGCAGCGTCCTGACCCCTCTATCAAGGGCGGGATGATTGCCATGGCCAACCTCATGACCTTCGTCGGCATGCTTGGGGCGGCCGGACTATTCTGGGTGCTGACCGTGCCTCTTCGAATTGCGCCGCGCTATGTCTTTCTAATTGGCGGCGGGCTGACAGTCGTGGCCACGACCTACGTCTCGATTCTGCTCCCGGATTCCCTGCTGCGCTTGGTTCTATGGATTTTGACTCACACTGTTTACCGCATTCGAGTTGTGGGCCGAGACAACATTCCCGAAAGAGGGGGCGCATTATTTGTTTCCAACCACATGTCGTTTGTGGATGCGCTCTTGTTAATTGCTTCAACAGACCGCTTCATTCGCTTCCTGATGGAGAAAGACATTTATGACCGCCGATTTGTCAGACCCTTCGCCAAAGTCATGCGTGCGATCCCAATATCCGGCCAGCGCGGCCCGCGCGCGCTGATCTATGCCCTGCGCGAGGCCAGCCGCAGCATTCAGGCAGGTGACGTTGTCTGCATCTTTGCCGAGGGACAAATCACACGCACAGGTCAGCTCCTTCCTTTTCGTAAGGGATTCGAGCGCATCATGAAAAATGTTGACGCCCCCATCGTCCCTGTCAATTTGGATCGCGTTTGGGGCAGCATTTTCAGTTTTGATAAGGGACGCTTCTTTTGGAAGTTACCCACGCGCATCCCATATCCCGTAACCGTAACCTACGGAACGCCCCTGGCGGGCCAGTCTCCCTCTGAGGTCGTGCGCCAAAAAGTTCAGGAGCTTGCTACAGAGGCCTTCGTCTTTCGCAAAGCCGATCAAGCCCAGCTTCAAGAGGCCTTTGTTCGGCAAGCGCATAGGCATCCCTGGCGCTTCGCCGTCGCCGACGGAATGACACCGCGCGTGAATTACCTGGGCCTTTTGCTTCGAAGTGTCTTTCTCGCCAGGCTGCTAAAACGACGGTGGCGCGAGCAGAAGATGATTGGACTCTTACTTCCGCCATCGGTGGCCGGTGCCGCCGCTAACATTGCGGTGCTGCTGGCCGGCAAGGTTCCAGTCAATCTGAATTACACGGTCTCTGAATCCATTCTGGAGTCGTGCATCTCTCAGTGCCAGATCACAACGGTTCTGACTTCCAGACAGTTTCTTGAAAAAGCCAAGCTGCCGGCTCCTTCCGGTGCTGTCCTGATGGAGGATTTCGCACAGTACAAAACGTTTGGACGGATGCTGGTTGCCTTTCTGCAATCTCTGCTATTGCCGGCAAGCTTCCTGGAGAGATGGTTGGGTGCCGCTGGTGCCAAAGATGTGGATCAACTAGCAACCGTCATTTTTTCGAGCGGCAGCACGGGTGATCCTAAGGGCGTGATGCTTTCTCACCACAACATTTATTCGAACCTCGATGGCATGGCGCAAGTCTTTGCCATCTCAGCCCGAGACCGGATTATGGGAGTGCTTCCCTTTTTTCATTCGTTTGGATTTACAGGGACACTTTGGTTTCCCTTCGTCAAAGGCATGGGGGCGATTTACCATCCGAATCCGCTGGATGCTCGGACGATTGGGGCTTTGGTCGGCCGCTACCGAGCAACTATTCTTCTGGCAACGCCAACTTTCCTGCAGGGGTATATCCGCCGCTGTAATCCCGAGGACTTTGGGAGTCTCCAGTTTGTCATGGTGGGAGCTGAGAAGTTGACTGATCGAGTCGCAACAGCTTTCGAGGAGAAATTCGGTATTCGTCCCATGGAGGGTTACGGCTGCACCGAGTGCTCACCGATTGTTTCAGTGAACGTGCGTGATTTCCGCGCCGCCGGATTCTATCAAGTGGGACAGAAGCGCGGACGCATCGGGCACCCGCTGCCCGGAGTCAGTGTTCGCATTGTCGATCCCGAAACTCTGCAACCCCTTCCTGCCGGGTCCGTCGGTCTTCTGCTGGTAAAAGGACCGAACGTGATGCTTGGATATCTGAACCGGCCAGACAAGACGGCGGAGGTACTTCAGGACGGTTGGTACGTAACCGGGGACTTGGCCATGCTGGATGTAGACGGGTTCTTGACCATTACCGATCGCTTGTCTCGCTTCAGCAAAATTGGCGGCGAAATGGTGCCCCACCTCAAGGTCGAGGAGGCTTTGAATCAGCTCCTAGGAGCCACGGAAACCGTGGTGGCGGTGACTGGAGTACCGGATGAAAGAAAAGGAGAGCGACTGGTTGTCTTGCACACCCTTTCCGACGAAAGGCTGAAAGACCTTCAATCGCGTTTGGCAGGGTCTGGACTGGCCAATCTCTGGATTCCTCGGCCTAACTCCTATTTCCGCGTCGAGAAGATTCCTCTCCTCGGTACAGGCAAGATGGACCTTCGCGCTATCCGTGAGCAGGCTCTGCATCACGCCAAAGTTCAATCCGGCCAGGTTCCAGAGCAAGTTGTCGAATGAGTGCCGCGAGTGCACAGATTCCGGCTCGTGATCTAACAGGGAATCGGTTACTTGGCACATGAATGAAGGCGCCCGACTTAACTCGATTCCTTGATTTTGTCGTAAGGTGATTATGGTCAGGGGACGATATCTGACTGGTGATACAAAGGATGACAAGATGGTTGGAATCCCATTTTCCCTTTACATCAATGTTGTTTTTTCTTAGATTTAGACTTCCATGTAAGACCGCTTTCAAGAGCCTCCCGAAAAACGACTGTGAAGCGAGTGAATCCGTACCAGCGAGAATCCTGGAAATGAGCAAGGTTGCCACTTTCGCCCTGCTGCCGGTTCTTTGGGTTGGGACCGTTAACGAGGAGGAAGCTCGCACGGCTCCCATAGATATCTCCAGGTCTCCCGCTGCAGCGGTGGAGCGCTTGGAGAGTAATGCACTCAGCAACTCCCTTCAGCGACTCAACCGGCGTCGTTACAGTGCTGTCAATCAAGGAATTCTGGTTGAGACATTGGATGGCAGTAAGATTCTGGCGGAGTTGAATTCGGACATTCCCTTCAATCCTGCCTCTGTGATGAAGATGGCAACGTCATTTTTTGCCCTGTATCAACTCGGTCCCGATTATCGATTCCGAACATACGTTTATGGCGAAACGAAAGCGGACTTAACAACAAAGAGCCTGGCCGGTGATCTTTTCGTTATCAGCGATGGCGACCCGCTCCTTGGACTGGCTGACGCCAGGACTTTGGCAAGATCGCTCGTACGTGGTGGGCTGAGGAAGGTGCAAGGCAATCTGGTTGTAGTTGGCCCTTTTTCCCTGAATGAAAATTGGACGGCTCAACGCTCAGCCGAGCAATTGCGGCGATATCTGGCCCGCAGCGGAGTGCTGATTCGTGGCAAGATTGAGTGGGTACCTCAGGGTGGGGTCGATGTTGAATCCAAAGTCCTCCTGCTAAGTCACGTGTCGCCGAAGTTGAGAGATATTCTTTGGATTCAGAATGCACATAGCATCAATGAGATCGCAGACCGCCTGGGGAACGTTTTGGGTGGAGCCGAGGCGCTCCGTCAATTCCTCATCGATGTCGCTCAGACTCCTCCAGATGAGATCTCGATCAGCCGCCCCTCCGGCTTGGAATATAACCGCATCACGGCGCGTGCCACGGTCAACATGTTGCGGGTGCTGTATGGCTGGCTCGGTCAACAGCAGATGAAAATGCAAGACATCATGCCCGTGGCTGGAATTGACGAGGGCACGCTGGCCTGGCGGTTCCGCGATGTGGACTGTCGAGGCGGAGTAATTGGAAAGACCGGGACTAATCCCTCTAAGGATGGGGGCGTGAGCTCTTTGGCAGGGATTGCTTACACACGGGATCACGGCCCCGTCATTTACGCCATTCTTAACAGCCATGGTCGAATCGTGGCCTATCGTCGCTGGCAGGACGAGTTCCTGAAGAGTCTCATTGCGGAAAGCGGCGGGATCGGGGAGTATCTCAGCGGCCATGAAGAGTTTACGAATCTCTACGCGCCTTCAGCATGGGTTCCCTCGGAGGACTGGCCTCTGGGCCCCGATCCTGTTGTTGCTAAACGTACCCCCACCAAGAAATCAAAGAGCCATTCACGCAAATACGCCAGCCGTCGCAAGTACGGCTCAAAACCGGCCGGAAACTGACGGGCGACTCGTTCTTCGCCGACAACCCAAGAAGACCCTGATACCGCCGAGAGGCCGAACCCAGCCCCTGTTAGACGCCGGGAAATCAATCTGGTCCGTTCGTTGAAAGCACTTTCAAATGACATCGGCACTTATTACACTTCTTTTGGAGTTGAGCGAGGGACGACCGGATGATTTTCGGAGAAATACTCCTGGCTGTGGCGGGTTGTTTCCTTTTGGTCTGGAGCATTGGTCTTAGACGCCTTTCTTCAGCACAACGTCCCCGATTTTCCCTGAGGCCGATCTTTCTTTGGGGAGTTCCTGTGTTAGGGGGATTGATGGCTATGATCGGGTTCGCCCTGGCCTTCCAGCGCAGTGGACTTTGGGCCGGAATAAGCTTGGCTCTGGTCGTTGTTCTGAGCTGGTTGGTTCTGGAACAGGACCAGTACTCGGCGATGATGAGAATCCTGTATGACGACTACCTGACGCTCACGAAGCAAAACCCGGGGTCCAGTGAATTTGACCTGCTATTTTCGATCGTCAAATCGCACTATCCTCGTTGGAGCGAGGACCGTAAGATGGAAATTTGCGTGGGAAAAGACATCAAACAGTTGGTACTCCTGCTCGTGGTCCTGGAGTATGAAATTCACCCCATTAACGACATGCCACTCTATGAGCGATTGAAGATCAAGGCCCAGGCGCTGGCTCCTCGAAGCTAAGTGCTTCGAGTCATTGCTAGACGAACAAATCCTGAACATGCGTCTCTCTATAATCTCGCGTCGAAGCGCGGGTTAGTCATATGGGATTTTACGAGGTGGCGGCTGGCGGTTTCAGGTCCGCATGTCAAACTGAGCAGGGTCCACTGGTCTCGCCCCTTCCGTGTGTGTTTCCTCCTCGTCAAACCATTTTCGCGTCAACTCCAACCACATGACTAATCCCTGCCAGCGGCCATAGCGCTTATATCTTCTGGCGATCGCCCGATCGCTGACTCTCCTGCCGGCTCGATGCAGCTCGGCAAACCGCTGTCGGCACCAGCTGTCGAGAGCCAGGAAGTCATAATGGCCGAGGAGTCTTAGAATGTTTCCCGCCGCATAAGGTCCCACTCCTTTGATTTCGAGCAACTGTTCGTAAAGCTCTGTAGTTTCACTGGACAGGCATCCGTTCAGGTTCAACTTCCCGGTTGAAACACGAGTTGCCAGCTCGATCAGATAGGCACTGCGATAGCCGGTCCGGACTTCCTTGACGAGAAAGTCTACAGAAGTGGCAGCGAGCTCCTCGGGTGTCGGAAAACAAGCGTGCCCTTCGTCGAAACGCATGCCGAGTTTTTGCACCAGGTTCTGCACCATGCGTTCGGTAGCACTCCAGGAGCAGTTGGTTGTGCAGATCATCTTGACAATGTCCTCGAAGAGCGAAGGTCCGCGCAACAATCTGCCAGCCTTAGCCTTAGGAATCCAGTTCAGGTCTCGACTATCCGCACAGTCAAGAGACTGATAAAAATCGTGTAGCGATTCGTTCAGGCGCAGCATGCCGGCGACCTGCGACAGAATTTCCTGTGAATCAGCCTTCAAGAGAGGCCGGTGGGATCGTGCCAATATCTCCAATCGATCCGGGCCCCTCGCCCTGATTTCAATGCAAACGGGCTGCTGGCGGATCTTCAGTGTCCGTGCTAAGACTCGCCGTTCTCGGTCCAGAGAAAAGGGAGCGAGCACGCACCATCCGTGACTGAGGACAGTTCTCCAGAAACTGAAATCCTCGGGAATCGTTAAGGTCAATTGTTTTCGGTAAAGATTCGACATTCCAATTTAATTTTGTATGCGGAATTTGCTCTTGCCGATAACAACAGTTAATCCCCCTTGCAGGCGGGGACTCAATCATACATCGAATCGGACTGCAGAAAGCTCATGCCGCTGCCCCTGGTTCTGTCAGAGATCAAGGCGATCATCCTCACAGAGATCTCACACATTCAGGGTTTCATGCAACTGCTGATGAAACCCAGGAACGGAATGCCCTGGTCCGTGGAAGATCGGGCAGCGATTCTCGGACACCTCAAACATTTGGCCAGATCGCTTCCGGTGCTCGTGATCTTCACTCTTCCTGGAGGAAGTCTTCTATTACCCCTCCTGGCCTGGTTTCTTGATCGGCGTAAAACCCGTAATCAGCCTGCAGCGAGTCCAGCTCAAAAGTCGGCCTCGGCCGAGACGACTAAGGACTCAACCTCGGTCGTTCTACCCTCTTCCGAAATGGTTGAGAAATTGTAACTGCCTTCGAATACCGAGGACACCTGGAAAATCGAGATCAAAAACTGAGTGCAGAGCTATACTGATCTCACTCGGGCTAAGGCAACCCTTCAGCGACGGATGAACTCCGCGGGACAAGAATCCCGATCGACATACAGATTTCCCGATACAGTGCTTAGTATTGAGGCTGGAAGAGCTGCGGTCGGTGAAGGCGTGGAGAGGACCTGTGTCAGGATGGGGCGCTTCAAGGCCAGAGGCACCATGGTATAGACGTTGGCTGCAGAAAGCATGGCCGGGAGAGTCATTGTAATGCCCTTGTCCGGGATGAATCCCAGACCTTTGAAATTGGGGTCTTCGGACAACTGACGTTTCGATTGCTCGGCAATGTCGACCACTCTCACCCATGTAGAATCCTGAAAATCCGTCTGAAACGGCTCATTCAGAGCCAGATGCCCGGAAGTTCCAATCCCTTGGCACAAAATATCAATTGGACCGGCCGCCCGCAGCAGCAACTCGAAGCGACGCGCCTCCTGTTGCGGGTCAGAGGCATCGTATCGAACGAGATGAAAGCTCTTGGGACGAACCTTGTCATAGAGCTGGACACGAGTCTGGTAGCCGCAGGTGAACTCCTCTGGAATCCGGGTATCCCAAAAATCGTCCATGTTGAAGCATACCACGCGCTTCCACTCGATACCCGGCTGGCCGGCCAGCGAGTCAAGGAAGGTTATTTGGCTTTCTCCGGCGGCGAAGATCATTCGGATCTCTTCCTGCCGTTTCAGCAGTTCTTTCATCTTCGAGCCAACATCGGCAGCTGCCCTGACGCCCAGGTCCTTGGCATCGTTGCAAATGATCACCTGTGTCTTTCCATAGGCCAAAACTTCACCAATCATTGTCTTCTCCTGACTGAACGGTAAGAGGAAATGGTCATGGTCGCAGGTCGGATCGAATTAGTTCAGCCCTCGAATGTCCAAGATCTGCATTCTGGAAGGCAAGCGACTCGCATTTCGAGAGAGCCAACCGAATTTCTTCGAGCACTGAGGAATCCATTTCACTCTGACTTGCCTTTCTCAGCGTTCCGGGGCAGGTTTCTCCGCCGATCTCACCAAGAGCCCAGGCGGCGTGACCACGCACCAAGGGTTCAGAATGTTTAAGCAATGCACCGGCAAGGACAGGGATCGCGGCTGGGTCGTTGGTGTTTCCAAGAGCCACGGCAACATTTCTCAAAAAGCCAGTATGCTTTGCCCTGCGGACGGGACTGTTTCGGAACCGTTCTCGAAATTCGGATTCCGTCATCTGCATCAAAGGGATGAGAACAGGAGCCCGGTTGCATTCCTGCGGATAGAAGGCCCTTTCTAAGCTGGGTTGAGCAAAGCGGTTCCACGGACAGACGTCCTGGCAGTCATCACAGCCGAAGATGCGAGTGCCGATGAGATGGCGCAGTTCAATCGGAATGGCCCCTCGAAGCTCAATGGTTAGATAGGAGATGCATAGTCGAGAGTCCACCACGTAAGGCGCTACAATTGCTTTGGTGGGACAGGCGTCGATGCAGCGGCGGCAGGTGCCGCAATAGTTCCTGTCTTCCGGATCGTACTCAAGCTTCAGGTTGAGAAGAATCTCGCCGAGAAAAACCCAGGATCCCAGCGTGCGGGTGATCAAGTTGGAGTGCTTTCCGATCCATCCGACACCAGACTTATGGGCCCACGCCTTATCCATCAGGGGTCCGGTGTCAGAATAATAGAGCCCCCGAGCCGCCGGTTCCAACTTTACAATTCGCCCGGCCAGATTCGCCAGACGTTCTTTAAGAATCTTGTGGTAGTCTTCGCCCCAGGCGTAACGGGAGATTTTCCCGCATTCGGGCTGGCTGGAGTGCTGGACCGGAGTGTAGTAGTTCAGAGCTAAGGCAATGACTGATTTTGCTTCAGCTAAGACTTTAACGGGATTGATACGCTTGGCCGGATCGAGGCCCATCCATCGCATTTCCCCGTGCTGGCCCTTGGCCAGCCATTCCTGAAGCCCATTGCGATCATCAAGTTTTTCAGCCCGGCTGATTCCAACCTTGTCGAAGCCGACCGCTCTCGCCTGAGCACGAATTTCCTCGGT
>Ga0075423_10000141_pt1 | contig 47626 bp, 44 predicted proteins | sample SoiMethybrSBSTD2_FD_80114 | JGI IMG/M metagenome (GOLD analysis project Ga0075423, IMG submission 80114) | Bulk soil microbial communities from a Populus tree surrounding site in Tennessee, USA - Soil MetaG P. TD hybrid SBSTD2 | ecosystem: Environmental > Terrestrial > Soil > Tree plantation... | reverse complement strand
CGGTGCTGGGCTTTGTCGGCGCGGTAGTTCGCCTGACGCAATATTTAAAATATTTTTCCGACGGCAGCGGGACGGATAACCGATGAGAGCTGAAGCGCTGGGACTGACGGTCGTTCGCATCGAGCTACTGCACGTGGTGCTGATCGCCGCGCTGTGGCTCGCGCTCGCGCCGATGAAGGCGGTCGATTCCGCGTCTCTCCTCGCCGGCGGGCTGTTCATGGGCATCAATTTTCTTCTGCTAAGCTCCGGCATCCGCTGGGTGCTGACGCCGTTCGCCGGCAAAGGCCGGGTGCGGAGCGGCGTCGTTTTGTTGATCGTGAAAATGGCGCTTTTTCTCGGCGCGATTTCGCTCCTGCTGACGCGCGTGTCGCTCGACCCGCTCTCGTTCACGCTTGGCTTTTCTTCGCTGTTGGCGGCGATTTTGGCCGAGCGCCTGTGGGCCTTGTCTCGATAGGAAAATCATGGAACATCCATTCACCTGGTATTCGCTGCTGCCTTATCCGTTGAGTCGCATCGCCGAGCCTAATTTTACCGCGCTTATCGTCGCGCTCGTGCTGATCGGCCTCGCGCTCGCGTTCCGCAAATCGCTCCGGAGCGCCAAAGACCCGGTGATCCCGGAGCAGGGTCTCACGGTCCGCAACGTCATGGAGGTCCTGGTCGAGATCGTCGTGGGCCTCTCCGACAGCATCATCGGCAAGAAGGGGCGTAAGTATGTGCCGCTTTTCGGGTGCCTGTTTCTGTTTATCTTGATCGGCAATTTCTTCGGCCTCATTCCCGGCGTCGTGCCGCCGACCAGCAGCTTTTTTGTTAATTTAGGCATGGGGCTCGTCGTCTTCGTTGCCTATAACTATTTCGGCGCGCGGGAGAACGGCGCCGCCTACTTCAAGCAGTTCATGGGGCCGATGCTGCTGCTCGCGCCGCTGTTCATCTTGATCGAGTTCTTCTCGCACATCTTTCGGCCGATCTCGCTTTCGATCCGGCTTTTCGGCAACATGTTCGGCGACCATCTCGTGCTGGAAATCTTCAGCAACCTGACCAAGCTCGTGATCCCGGTCGCCTTTTACATCCTGGGGTCGCTCGTGTCGATTATCCAGGCGGCGGTTTTCACCATACTCAGCGTCATCTATGTGGCCATGGCGATCAGCCATGAGCACTAAAGCGGACGGCCCGGCGGCGAGGAGGAGGATAGAGGGGCGGAAGGGCTTCAGCGTTCGCTGGAAAGGAGGTAGAAAATGCGCAGACTATTATCGTTCGTAACCGCGGCGGTGCTCGGGATTTTCAGTTCCGGCATCGCGCTGGCGGCGGCGGAAGCCGCGGCGCCGGCCGGCGGCGATTCGACCCGCGCGGCGCTCGCGATCGCCGCGGGCCTCGCGATCGCGATCGGCGCCTTCGGCGCGGCGCTCGGCCAGGGGCGTATGGCCGCGGCGGCGATGGAGAGCATCGGCCGCAACCCCAACGCGGCGGATCGCATCCAGCTGCCGATGATTCTCGGCCTCGCGTTCATCGAGGCGCTCGCGTTGTACGCGTTCGTGATCGCGTTCTTCCTGCAGGGCAAGATCTAACCGCCGGAAAACGGGAGAGACCACAAAAGGGACGGGGCTTCGCCTCCGTCCCTTTTTTATTTCGCGGGGAACTCGACGCGCTCGAGATGGACCTGCGTGTGGTGCAGAATCTCCTCCAGCGTGTGGAGCTTGTAGGGGCTCTCGTAGTAGACGTTCTTGATCCCGGTATTGACGAGCACCTTGAGGCAATGGATGCAGGGCGTGTGCGTGATGTAGATCGCGCCCTCGCGGATCGAGGAGCCGTTTTTCGCCGCCTGCGCGATCGCGTTCATCTCCGCGTGGATCGTGCGGAAACAGTTCTCCTCGATGTCGCCGTTGGGGGTCTTCGACTGGTAAATCAGGCAGCCGACCTCGGTGCAGTGCGGCATGCCTGCCGGCGCGCCGTTGTAGCCGGTCGCGAGAATGTTCTTATCGCGCACGATGACCGCGCCGACCTTGGCGCGGTTACAGGTGGAGCGCTCGGCCACCTGGCGCGTGATGGTGAGAAAATATTGGTGCCAGCTCAATCGCTCGCTCATGGACGACCTCTCTTCCGGCGGTTCTCTGCAGTCCTTCGCGCCCGCGAGGCGGGCGCGGGCGCTCTTCGCGAATCTCCGGTTCGTTGAATGTAAACGGAACCGGAGTAAAAGTCACGGCCAGCGTCGCGAGGAGAAGCCAGCCGATAACCTTTCGCTTCGGGTCGAGCGGCGTCTCCGGGTCGGCCGGCGGGGGATGGCGCACCCCCGTCAATGCCAGGATCAAGACGCCCCAGAAAATCCAGCCGACCCAACCGCCGATAAATCCGAAGAAAAACAACACGATTACGGTCAGGCGCGAGACCCAGACATGCATCCGGCCGAACAAGGCGTACGAGACGTGGCCGCCGTCTAGCTGACCTGCGGGGAGCAAATTGATGGCGGTCACGAACAGGCCAAACCAGCCGGCCGTCGCCACCGGATGGATCTCAAATTCTCCAGCGGGAATGGAGCCTAGCCCGAGCTTGACGAGGAAGCTAAATAAATAAGACGAATAGAAAGTTACATCGGGGCGGGACGGCGGCGCTTCGAGCTGAAGCCCCACGAGCACCGCTACGATCGAGAGTACGAGTCCTGCGATCGGCCCCGCGGCCCCGATGTCGAACAGCGATTTACGGTCGGGCATGCGGGATTGCATCCTGATGAAGGCGCCGAACGTCCCGACGAAAGACGGCCCCGGGATGAAATAAGGCAGCGTCGCCTCGACGCCGTAGCGCCGCGACATGAGATAATGGCCCATCTCGTGGACAAGTAAGATGGACATCAATGTGCAGGAGAAAGGCAGGCCGGAGGCGATCTCCGACGGCCGCGAAAGAAGAAAGGAAAGATCCAGCCCGTTTTGCCACGCGCCGGCGATCGTGGTCGTGACGAACGTCGCGAGGAAGAGCGCGACGTGGAGCCACGTTTTGCGGGCGCGGGCGGCCTCGCCGTTCATTGCCCGGCGCTCCGGATGTGCACCGGATCGCCGATGTCGGCGCCGGAGCGCTGATCGGCGCGGCAGTTGAAGCAAGAGATCTCGAGCAGCCCCCAACTGTTCAACAGTACGGCATAGTCCTTCACCGCGTTTGCGTAGTTTTGCGCGAGCCCCTCGATCGTGATGTCGGCGACGGCGACCGCGAGCTTCTGCCCCTCGAGCGCCTCCAGGTCGCGGGCGCTCACGTTCGTGATGAGATTGCCGAAATGGTCGATGTAGATGACCTCGCCGCGGATCTCGTCGCCGTTTTTGGCGACCTTGGGCCATTCAAGGCGGGTCCAGCACTCGACTGCTGGGCCGAAGTCGTCCACGGAAACGCCCGCGGCGAGATGGGCTGCGGCGGGGGCGAAGATGTCGCGGCCGTGAAAGGTGCTGCTCACGGGCTGCAAGTAATAGCGCGCGTTCGCCAGCTCGACGACGCGTTTAACTTTCTTCCGCTCCGCCGCGAGGCTCAGGACGCCGTTGTCGGGGCCGATGAAAAAGGCTTCTTCACACTCGATCAGAATCGGGCGCCGTGCGCTGCCGACGCCGGGGTCGACCACGGCGACGTGGATCGTCCCCGCGGGAAAAAAAGGCGCTGCGTAATTCAGCCCCAGCGCCGCGCCGCGGATGTCCTGCGGATCGACGCCGTGCGTCAGGTCGACGATGCGCGCGCCGGCATCGACCGATAGAATGACCCCTTTCATGATGCCGACGAACGGATCCTCATAGCCGAAGTCGGTCGTCAGCGTGATGAGTCTTTTCTCCATAGGGAACTTCAATCTAACGGAAATAGGCCTGAGCGTAAAGGAAGGCGGACGCTATTTCGGCACACCGCGCCAGCCCTTGAGCGGGCAGGCGTCGCAGCGCGGTGTGGCGCGGCAGAAGCGGTTCCCAACGCGGACGAACATCGCGTGGTATTGGTTATATAGCGGGACGTCCGGCGGCAGCACGCGGGTAAACAGCCCCTGGAACTCGTCATAGCTCTTTTCCAGCGGCAGCACGCCGTGGCGCGAGAGGATTCTTTTCGTATAGGCGTCGACCACGAAGAGCGGCTTCTCCGCTGCGTAGAGGACGATCGAGTCGGCGGTCTCCGGGCCGACGCCGTTGATGGATAAGAGCTCGGCGCGGAGCCTATCGCCCGGGTGGGCGAGCATGGCTTCGAGGCTGCCGCCGTGATGTTTTTCCACGAACGCGATGAAGTTCTTGAGCCTGAGCGCCTTGACGTTGAAGTAGCCGGCGGAGCGGATGAGCTTCGCGAGCCGTTTGTGCGACATCCGCCCGAGCGCGCCGACGGATAAGGCGCGCGCCGCCTTGAGTCGAGCGATCGCCTTCTCGACGTTCGACCACGCGGTGTTTTGCGTGAGGATGGCGCCGATGGCGATCTCGATCGGCGTCTCGCCCGGCCACCAGTGCAGGTCGCCCGTGTAGCGGTACATGCGGTCGTAGAGCCGCATCAGTTCAAGGCGGGAAATCGTCATGACATCATACGAAGATTTTGTCCGCCACCGCGACCGCTTCTCTGAGATGCTCCGGATCGATCGTGCCCACGATCAGCGCGTCGATGAAAGACTGCTTCAAGACGAACTCGATCGCGGCGGACGCCGGAAGGTGGCCGCTCGCCAGGCCCTTGATCGCGACCACGCCGAGGCCGGCGGCGTGCGCCTCCGCCAGCGCGGCGGCGAGCGCCTGATCGCTCTGGCTGAACGGCGCCATCACGACATCGAGCGACTCGCACGCGAGCCGGACGCCCTCCTCGGTCTTGGCCGAGATGCCCGCCGCGCGCACTTTGCCGCTGCGCTTGAGGGCGCCGAGCGCTTCGAGCGCGTCGGTCTTGGTCATAATTTTCTCGTCTTCGCCGTTGGAATGCAGTACGAGAATCTCGACGTGGTCGGTCCGGAGCCGTTTGAGGCTCTCCTCGACCGAGGCGATGAGGGCCGCGGCGGAGAAATCGTACGTCGACCGGCCGTTCTCGTAACGCTCCCCGCATTTGGTCGCGAGCACGATGCGGTCGCGCTGCGCCGCGACGAAAGGACCCAGGCGCGCTTCGCTCGCGCCGTAGGCCGGCGCGGTGTCGATGAGATTCACGCCAATGTCGACCGCCGCCTCCAGAAGCGCAGCGACTTCGGCGTCCGAGGGCAAATCGAAAGCCGTGGGATATTTGACGTCCGTATTGCGGCCGAGCTTGGTCGTCCCGAGACCGATCGGGGCGACGTTCAGCCCGGTGTGTCCTAGCGGGCGGGGAACCATTCCGCCTCCTCCCAAGGGTAGCGCGCGACCCCCGGCGCCGGCCACGGCGGCAACGGGTGGTGCTGATAGCCGGCCGGCTGCTTTAGATTTTTCACCGCGAGCGCGAAGACCTCGTCCGCCAGCACGGGCGCCATCGAGAGCTTGGTCGGCCAGGCGCCGATGACGCCGGGCGCCAATTCGCCCGCGTGGACGCCGCTTGGGCGGCGCTGATCGGCCGTGCGCGCCTCCGCCCTAACGGCGCGATAGAGCGCGATTTCGACGCTCGCCAAATCGATTCCCGGCAAGCGCGAGTGGATTTCACTGAGCGCCGTCGCGCGCGCGCGTTGCGCGTCCGTCTCGCCGGCCAGGCGCTCGGCGAGCTCGCCGCCGACCTGCCAGACGCCCTGCTCCGGCGCCGTGATCGTGAGCTGCGTCTTGCCGCCGACGATGCAGTGGCCGAAGAGCGGCCGCAAGTTGCCCCGGAGCAGCACCATGCCGAGCGGGCGGCGCTGCATCGGGTCGCCGTCGACGCCGAGCCGCGCGAGCAGCGCCGCGTTGCCTTCACCCGCAGTGAGGACAAGCGCGCGCGCTTCGAGCGCGACGTCGCCGATGCGGACGGTCTTCCCCTCCAAGCGCAGCATGGCGACGTCGTAGCGATGGATATATTTTTCGTGGCGCGCGGCGAACGCCTTCAGAAACGATCCGGTCGAGATCACCGGCTCGGCGAGCGCATAGACCGCCAGCGCCGAGCCGCGGAGCGCTTCGGGCCAGGCGGCCTCCGGCAGCGGCTCGGGCGGCGTCGAGAGGAGCCCGGCCTTGGCGACGACCGACATGAAGCCCCACGACTGCACGCGCGCGAGGAGCGATCCTTTGGGGAGCCAGAGATGGCAGCGCTCGGAGAGCACGTGCACAGCGCTGAGATCGGGCTGTTGCTTTCCCGCGAGGCTCGCGCGCCAGCGCGCCGGCATTGCTTTGGTCGCGCTCACAGCGGCGAAGTCGCGCACGCCGCGGAGCGCGTACTTGCCGCCGCCGTGAATGATCCCTTGCGCGGCGATCGTCTGCCCCGCGCCGAGCGCCGCCGATTCCAGCAGCAATGCGTGATACCCGGCGCCGCGGAAGCGCTCTAAACACCACAGGCCGGCCGCGCCGCCGCCGAAGATAAGGACGTCCAATCGCATAATCGAAGCTGAAAGATTGTAGCACGCCAAGCCGCTAGGGGGCGACTTGCCCACGCGGCTTGCTTGAAAGCGAAAGCGGAACTTTATTTACGCCGCGAAGAGCCGGAGGTCGACCATCTCGCAGATGACGTGGCCGACGAGGATGTGGGTTTCCTGAATGCGCGCGGTGTTCTTGCCTTCGGTGGCCGAGAGGAGGAAGTCGACCTTGTGCGCCATCTTGCCGCCGTCGCCGCCGGTGAGTCCGATGACGCCGATCTTGAGCTTCTTGCACACATCGATCGCGGCGAGCACATTGGCGGCGTTGCCGCTGGTCGAGATCGCGAGTGCGATGTCGCCCTCTTTGCCCAGCGCCTTGACCTGTTTGCTGAAGATCTCTTTGTAATCGAAGTCGTTGGCGATGCTCGTGATCGTCGATGTGTCGGTGGTGAGCGCGAGCGCGGGGAGCGGCGGCCGGTCGATGCGGAAGCGATTGACGAACTCCGCCGCGATGTGCTGCGCGTCGGCGGCGCTGCCGCCGTTGCCGAAGATCACGAGTTTGTTGCCGCGGAGAAACGCTTCGGCGATCGCGTCGATCGCCGCCACCAGCGTATCGAGGTTGTGCTTGAGAAAGGCCCTCTTGGTCTGGACGCTCTCATCGAAGGCCTTGATGATGACGTCTTTCATGCCGATTTTTTGTAATGCTCCGCCATTTGGCTCTCGAGGCCGTATTTTTTGAGCGCCTCCTCGAACATCGTGCGCACGATCGGATCCTCGTCCTCGTATTCGATCTGATCGCCGCCCTGCCGGCGGTCGACAGTGCCTTTGTATTTCGCCGCGACGCCGCGGAACTTCTTGCTGCCGAAGGCGCGGAGCGCGAGATAGCGCGCGGGCCTCGCGCCGGTGTTGAAGTGCTGGTGCCACCAGCGGTCCGGCGGCACGACCATGCTGCCCTCTTTCCAATCGTACCTTTTGATCGGCGCGCCGTCGGGCCAGATGAGTGAGTAACCCTCGCCGCCGAGGATGATCACGTGCGCGCCGGGGCCGTGGCGGTGGCCTTTCTTGTAGGTGCCCACCGGAAATTCCGAGATATGACACGCCGTCGTGTTTTCCGACAGCTCGAACTTGATGTTTCTGCCGCCGGCGCCGCGCACGTTGTACTCCATGAGCTTGAAGTTCCGCACGTCGGGGACGAAGTTCGTCTCCCAGACGTTGCCGGCGAACTTGAAGCCGTCGTACTCGCCGGCGTAGTGCGTTCCCTTGCCGCTGAAATATTCGTCGCGCGCGTCGAAGCGGTCGGTGAAGGGAAAATCGTTCTTGAAGATAAAATCCAGATTGTGCAGCAGGTTGATCATCGTCGGCGCGGTCGTTACCGAAAGGTACCGCGCGGGCTCGCTGCCGCTGCCGTTGAAGAGCTGATACGAGGCGTTGAGCGGCGGCGAGAACATCGAGCCGGTCTGCCATTCGAAGGTCTGCTTTTCCCTCGGGTCGTTCCACACGGTCGCGGCGCCCTGGCCGCTCACGACATAGATCGTTTCCTCGAAGAGGTGGCGCTGGGGCTTGAGGCTCTTTCCCGGCGCGATCTCGGAGATGTAGCAGTTGTTGACCTGGCCGGCGCCCTCCATCTGGAGAAACGCGCCCGTGCCGCCGGTGCGCTCCCACGGCTCGAGCTTGACCTGTCGGATGTCCTCGACGAAGAAGGTCTTGATGATGGGAATCCCTTCCCGCTCGACCCATCGTTCATAGGTGGTCTTGCCGCCGTCCTCGACGCGATTTATTTGCTCCTGCGCTTTGGCCATGGTTGTCTCCTCTGCGATGTGTAGCACACGAAAAAAAAAAGCTAAAGCGATTTAGCCGCGGTAAAACCCGGCGATAGTCTCGGCGACCGCCTCTTGCTGTGCTGCGGTAAGCTCCGGGTAGAGCGGCAGCGCGAGGACCTCGTCCGCGGCCTGTTCGGCGACGGGGAAATCGCCCTTGCGATAGCCGAGTTCGGCGAAGCACGGCTGGAGGTGGAGCGGGATCGGATAGTAAATTTCGCTCTGGATGCCGGCGGCGGTGAGATGATTTTTCAGCGCATCGCGCTTCTCGGCGCGGATCACGTAATAATTAAAGGCATGCTCGCGCTCATGTCCCTTGGGAATCGAGCGTACGCCGTGGCCGATCAGCTTTCGCTCTTGAAACAGCTTGCCGTAATATTCGGCGCGCGCGATGCGCGCCGCGCACCAGCGCTCGATGTGGCGGAGCTTGACGCCGAGCGCCGCGGCCTGCAGCGCGTCGAGACGGGAGTTGACGCCGACGACGTCATGGCGATATTTCGCGCCCTCGCCGTGGGCCCGGAGCAGCCGGATTTTAGCGGCGAGCGCGGCGTCGCCGGTCGCGACGAGGCCGCCGTCGCCGACGCCGCCGAGATTTTTCGTCGGAAAGAACGAATAGCAGCCGAGGTCGCCGAGCGTGCCGGCGGCTTTGCCCGCCGCGCGCGCGCCGAAGGCCTGGGCGGCGTCTTCGACGACCGATATTTTATGTTTGCCGGCGAGAGCGATAATTGGTTTTATCGGACACATGCGGCCGAAGAGATGGACGGGGACGATCGCCTTGATACGGCCAGAGTTTTTTTTGTCGGCGAGCAGCGCTTCGACTTTTTTCACATCGATGAGAAAATTCTCCGGCTCGATATCGGCGAAGAGCGGTGTCGCGCCGAGGCGCGCGACCGCCGTCGCGGTCGCGACGAAGGTGAACGTCGGCACGATGACGGCGTCGCCCGCGCCGACGCCGAGCGCCATCAACGCGAGCAATAACGCGTCGCTGCCCGAGGCCACGCCTACGGCGTGGCGCGCGCCGAGATAAGCGGCGGCGTCCGCCTCGAACTTCTCGACCGCCGCGCCGAGGATGAAATGCTGCGACTCGAATACCTCGTCGAGGGCCTGCTGGAGTTCTTTGCGGATCGTCTTATATTGCGCTTTGAGATCGATGATCGGGATTTGATCAGGTTGTCGGGGCATAACACGGCTCATGTCATTCTGAGCGCAGCGAAGAATCTCTCCGGATTATGGGATCTTTTTTGGAGAAGATTCTTCGTCGCGGGCACTCCTCAGAATGACAAAAACTATTCGTGTAGAAGTGTATCGCAGGTAAGTATATAGCTGCAAACAATAGAGGCTTCATGCAAAAAATCAAAGTCGGCGTGATGGGAGCGTCGGGCGGCGAGTTGTCGGCGGACGAGAAGGCGCGCCTCGAAGCGATTGCTGAGCGCCTCGGCGCGGCGATCGCCGCGCGCGACTGCGCGCTCGTCACCGGTGCGACGACCGGCCTGCCCGATCTCGTGACGCGCGCCGCGCGCACGCACGGCGCGCTCACGATCGGGGTCTCGCCGGCGCAGGAGCGCGCGGAGCATGAGAGATTGGGGTTACCGATAGACGGCGCGGAGGTGATTATTTACACCGGCTTCGGCTTCAAGGGGCGGAACGTCGTCAACGTGCGCTCGTCGGACATCGTGCTCATCTTCGGCGGCGCCACCGGCACGCTGAACGAGTTCACGATCGCCTACGACGAAGGTAAGGTAATCGGGGTCGTCGAAGGGAGCGGCGGCGTCGCTGATCACATTCGGGATATTCTGTCCTATGGCAAGCGCGAGACGGGGGCGCGCCTGTTTTACTGTGCCGACCCGGAAAAGCTGCTGGACGAGTGTCTGGCGGAATTCAATAAGCGCTGAGCAAAATTACCGCGTCATACGCTCGTCTTCACCTCAGGCGCGACGCCTTTGAGCGCCGCCTCGGCCACTTCGGAGAGCAGCCGGTCGTGCTGATGGTCGAGGGCGAAGACGCGGTACTGGACGATCTTCGAAGGGATGAACTCGAACAGCTGGGAGAGCGATTCCTTGGCGATCGCGCCGGTCGACGGATCGTAGATGTAAATCTGCTTCTTCCCCATCGCGAACGGGCTCTCCGGGCGCGGGTCCTGGATCGCCGCGTCGACGCGGAAGACGAGATCGGCGGCGGAATCCGGCAGGCCCGCGCGGATGCGCTTCTCCCAGTCGGTGTCCTGGATCAACGACATGCCGAAGCTCAGCTCGTTCAGCGACAGCGTGCGGTCGTAGGCCATCTTCCATTTGATATCGCGGTCGATGATCCGTCCCCACTCGCGTCCGAGCGCGCCGTGCTCTCCCGCGCGGCGCCAGCGCGCCACTTCTTCGAGCAGCGACCAATCGGTCAGACGGAGATAGTCTTCCATGTGCTCCAATGGATTGCCGCGAAAGAGCAGCTTCATCGTCTCGGGAAAAATTTCCCGCAGATGCAGATCGATGGCGCGCGTCGTGCGGTGGTAATAGACGTTCGTGTAGAGGTAAAGCCGCGTGTTCAGAAACATCGTCAGCGCGGCGTTGCCGGATTTATGCAACGTGAGCCCCTGGGGGGAGAAAAAAGTGTAGTGCATGAGCCGCTCGCGGTCGATCGGCCCGACGGCGACGCCGCACATGTAGGAATCGCGCGAGACGTAGTCGAGGTTGTCGAAGGTGAAGATGCCGTTGGTGAGCGGCTGGAGCATGCGCACCCACTTGGGCTTTTGCTGGTCTTCCTTGCCGGTCTTCTTAATCGGGAAGGCGATCTCCTCGGGCTTCAATTCCTCGCCGGGCGCGAACGGTCCGCTCGGGCTCCGGCGCAGCTGGCGCAGCAGATCGCCGAGATGCTTCTGGATGATCGTCTGGCCGATGTCTTCGTGCGTGATGTCGAAATCGGCGAGGAAGTTGTCGTCGAAGAAGTGGCCGAACGGCCCGTGCCCCACATCGTGGAGGAGCCCGGTCATGCGCATGTATTCTTCGACCAGCGGCGCCGAGGGGCATTCGTCGCCGAGCACGCGCTTCAGCGACGGGTAGAGATGCTTGCCGAATTCGCCGGCGAGATGCATCGCGCCGAGCGAGTGCTGGAAGCGGCTGTGCTCGGCCGTGGGATACACCCAGCGCGCGCTTTGTAGCTGGTAGATATAGCGCAGCCGCTGCATCCACGGAGAATCGATGACCGCTTTCTCGGTCACCTCGCCTTGGTGGAGTGGAACGGTGAACTGGATGTAGTGATGGATCGGATCGGCGAGCAGCGCGGCGCCTTCGTAATCGCTGTCCGGAGGCGCGGCCATGATCAGAGCTCCAGAATGACCTGGGCGGTCCACTGATTGCCGGTCTTTTCCATGCGCCCCTGCTGCGGGCTCACCGCGCTGATCTCGCGTTGGATCTCGTGGCGGTCGGGGTCGAACTTCTCCCCCCTCACCTCGCCGCGGATGTAGGTGTCCTTCACTTCCTGAACGACCACCTCTTTCAGAAGAAAGCTGCTGCCCTGATACAGGTAGAGGAGCTCGCGCATCCAATTGACCATGAGGTCGTCGCGGTCGGTGCCCTCGACCTCGAGCGTGAGGTGCTCGTTGTCTTCAACCTTGTCGATCTGGATCATGATGTCGAAGAGCGCGAAGCCGGAGTTGGCGAAAAGCTCCGCCTGGCTTGCGCCGGAGATCTTCACCGCGAGCTCGGAGGAGCGGTTGAAGGTTTTATACTTCTTGGGGTCCGCCATGGTCGAGAAGCCGCTTCAGCCCTTTATACCCGATTGATAAGGCTCGCTGCAAAGCCTGCGCCGAAGCCGTTGTCGATGTTCACCACGGTGACGCCGCCGGCGCACGAGTTGAGCATGCCGAGCAGCGCGGCGAGACCGTGAAAGCTCGCGCCGTAGCCGACGCTCGTCGGCACCGCGATCACCGGCTTGTCGACGAGCCCCGCCACCACGCTGGGGAGCGCGCCTTCCATCCCCGCGACGACGATGAGCACGGCGGCGGAGAAAAGGCGCGCGCGATTGTCGAGCAGGCGGTGGAGGCCGGCGACGCCGACATCGTAGAGCCGCTCGACTCGATTCGCCATCATCTCCGCCGTCAGCGCGGCCTCTTCGGCGACGGGAATATCGGACGTCCCTGCGCAAACCACGAGGACCGTACCGCGTCCGAGGACGCGGATCGGCCGGCCGACCGAGGTCGCCGCACGCGCCTGCTCGTGGCAGCGGAGACCCTTGAGCCGACGTTTGAGCGCGGCCATTTTCTCCGGCGACAGCCGCGTGATTAGTACATTCGCGTGCTGGCGGCGAAGCGCTCGCGCGATCGCGGCGATCTCGCCGGCGCTTTTGCCCTCGCCCAGAATCACCTCGGGAAAACCCTGCCTGAGCGGCCGATGGTGGTCGACCTTGGCGAAGCCCAGGTCTTCGAACGGCATGTGGCGGAGGCGCTCCAGCGCCTGCGCCACGGACACTTTTCCGCGCCGCACACCTTCGAGAAGTTTTTCGAGACGCTCCGTGTCCATGCCCAAATGCCGCGGTTAAGATGCGCTAAATTCCGCTTCAATTGAAGTGATCGTAGCCTCGGCGCGCGAGCGGGCGAGGCCGGCCGCGCCGGTCGAGCACCTTGATGCCGTCGCCTGCGCGCACGCAGCGGCCGATGCGCGTAACCCGAATCCCGAGCCGCGCTTTGAGCCTTTCCACCTTTTCGCGCGCGCGGGGGCGGGCGGAAAAAAGCAGCTCGTAATCCTCGCCGCCGCCGAGCGCGATCGTCGGATCGCCGGCCGTGAACTTTCGGTAGGCATTCGACAGCGGCAAAGCCTCTTCGCAGATTTCCGCGCCGACGCCGCTCTCCTTGCAGATGTGGCCCAGGTCCTGAAGCAGGCCGTCGCTGAGATCGATCATCGCTTTGGCCAACCCCGAGCGGGCGAGCAGCGCCCCGGCGGCCAGCCGCGCGGTGGGAAAGTTGTGACGGCGGATCAAATAGCCCGCGCCGCTTTGCCGGGATCTCTTTTTCAGCAATTTAAGCCCCAAGGCCGAGTCGCCCAACGTGCCCGTGACGTAGAGGTCGTCGCCGCGCCGCGCCCCGTTTCTGAGGATTGGGCGATGCGGCGCGCGGCCGATGAGCGCCGCGCTGATGAAAAAACGCTCCGCCCGGCTCGTATCGCCGCCGACGATCGATACGCCGCTCCGCGCCGCGAGCGCGCGCACGCCGCGATAGAATTCTTCGACGTCCTCGGAACGGAAGCTCCGCGGGACACCGAGCGAGAGCGTCAAGTAGGCCGGAGTTCCGCCCATGGCGGCGATGTCGCTCAAGTTCACGGCGAGCGTTTTATAACCCAGAGCGTAAAACGAAGTCCAACGGAGGTCGAAGTGGATCTTCTCGATGAGCAGGTCGGCGGTCACGAGAAGCGTCGTGCCTCGGGAATCGAGCCAGGCGGCGTCGTCGCCGATGCCGACGCGTACGCCGCGGCCGTACGGGGCTGCCTGGCGAATTTTTTCGATCAGGCCGAATTCCCCGACCTTGCCGATTTTCATTTAGGCGCGAAGCGGAACGATTCTATCCCGGCGGATCTTTTCGAGGGGCTTCTCCTTGCGCTTCAGCCGCTTGCGCTTCGGGGCCTTGGCGGCGCTCTCGGTCGAGGCGCCGCGCTCCGCTTTATCGAGCAGAGCCGCCTTGAGCACCTCCGACATGTTTTTCGCCTTGATCAGAGTGAGCTTCCGGCGCACGGGCTTGGGAATCTCTTCGAGATCCTTGTCGTTGCGGTCGGGGACGATGATCGTTTTGATCCCGGCGTGAAGCGCGGCGAGGCACTTTTCCTTCAAGCCGCCGATCGGGAGAATTCTGCCGCGCAGCGTGATCTCCCCGGTCATCGCGACGTAGCGGCTCACCGGCCGGCGCGTCAGCGCGGAGATGAGCGCAGTCGCCATGGTGATGCCCGCCGAAGGGCCGTCCTTCGGGATCGCCCCCGCGGGCACATGGATGTGAACGTCGAGCTTCTGGTAAAAGTCTTCTTCGATGCCGAGTTTTTTCGCATGAGAGCGCGCATAGCTCACCGCCGCGTGCGCCGATTCTTTCATGACCTCGCCCAGCTGGCCGGTGAGCGTCAAGTTGCCGCGGCCCTTCGACAGCGAGGCTTCGACATAGAGCACCTCGCCGCCGACGCTGGTCCAGGCGAGCCCGGTCGCCACGCCGACCTCGCTCTGCTCCTGCTCCGCTTCCGGGATGAATTTCGGCGGACCGAGGAATAGATGGAGGTTGGCGCGCGTGACGCGCGTGAGCTCTTTCTTCCCTTCGGCGGTCTTGCGCGCGACTTTGCGGCAGATCGAGGCGATCTCGCGCTCGAAGTTCCTGAGCCCCGCCTCCTTCGTATACTGCGCGATGACGCGCAGAATCGCGTCGTCGGACAACTCTAAATGGCCGGCGGAAATGCCGTTGTCGTCAAGCTGTCTCGGAATCAGAAACTTGCGCGCGATCTCGAGCTTCTCCTCGTTGGTGTAGCCCGAGAGACGAATCACCTCCATGCGGTCGGCGAGCGCCGCGGGGATCGGATCGAGCAGGTTCGCCGTGCAGATGAAAAGCACGTTCGACAGATCGAACGCCAGATTCAAATAATGGTCGCTGAAGGCGTGATTCTGCTCCGGGTCGAGCACTTCCAGGAGCGCGGCCGAGGGATCGCCGCGAAAATCGGTGCCGACCTTGTCGATTTCGTCGAGCATGAAGACCGGATTGTTCGAGCCCGCCTGCTTGACGCCTTGGACGATCCTGCCGGGCAGCGCGCCGACGTAGGTGCGCCGGTGTCCGCGGATCTCCGCCTCGTCGCGGATGCCGCCGAGCGAAATACGCACGAAGTTCCGCCCCAGCGCCCGCGCGATCGATTTGCCGAGCGAGGTCTTGCCGACGCCGGGCGGGCCGACGAAGCACAGGATCGGCCCTTTGATTTTTTTTCTGAGCTTGTTGACGGCGAGATATTCGAGGATTCGCTCCTTCACCTTTTCGAGGTCGTAGTGGTCCTCGTCCAGCACCTGTTGCGCTTTTTTGATGTTGAGATTGTCCTTGGTCTTCTTGCTCCAGGGGATATCGATCAGCCAATCGAGATATGTGCGGACGAGCGAGGCCTCGGAAGATTCCGGGTGCATCTGCTCGAGACGCTTGAGCTGCTTGTCGGCCTCGCGCTTCGCTTCGACCGGCATCTTGGCCTTTTCGATCTGGCGGCGAAGGTCTTTCATCTCCTCGGCGCGCTCGTCCCCTTCGCCGAGCTCCTGCTGAATCTGCTTCAGCTGCTCGCGCAGAAAGTAGTCGCGCTGGGTCTTGCTCATCTCCTCCTTGGCCTGATTCTGAATGCGCGCCTGCACCGTCGAGAGCTCGAGCTCGCGGCTCAACAGATCGTTGACTTTCTTCAGCCGCGCGATCGGGTCGAAGATCTCCAGGATGCCCTGGCTTTCCTCGATCTTCAGCCTGAGATTGGAGGCGACGAGATCGGCGAGCACGCCGGCGTCGCTGATGTTGTCGGTCACCATGACGATTTCCGGCGGCAGATTTTTGAGATTCAGAATTTGCTCGATCTTTTCCTTGACGTTGCGCATCAAGGCTTCGACCTCAATCGAAACCTCCGCCAGCACCGGCTCGACGACTTTGCGGATTTTGGTTTCGAAGAACGGCTGTTCTTTGAGGTAAGTTTCGATCTCGCCCTTGGCAAGCCCTTGCACGAGAATCTTGACGCGGCCGTCGGCGAGCTTCAGCATGCGCATGATCGACGCGACGGTGCCGACCTTGTAGATGTCCTCCGGCGTCGGGTTGTCCTCCGCCGAATTTTTCTGCGCCACGAGAAAGATGAGCCGCTGGCGCGCAAGCGCCTCTTCGACGGCGCGAATCGACATCTCGCGGCCGACAAAAAGCGGCAGCATCATGTACGGATAGATAACGATGTCGCGAATCGGCAGGAGCGGCAGGACCTCGGGAATCTCGACCTGCGCGTCCTTGTTCTCCTGGCCTTCAAGGTTCCACTGAGCTTCGCTCATTCTGTACCTCTGGGCCTAGTTAATCACACCCGGTGGGCGCGTCAACAGAAATCTGGGAAATATTCCCCAGGCCTTCACCCGAAGAGTTCCTTCACTTTGTCGAGAAAGCCCTTCGAAATCGGATGAACTTCCTCGCCGCCCAGTTCGGCGAATTCTTTGAGCAGCTCTTTTTGTTTCGCAGTCAGGTGAGTCGGGGTCTCGAGCGTGACGCGGACAAGCTGATCTCCTTGATGGCGATAGCCGTGAACGTCGCGCACGCCTCTGCCTTTGAGGCGGAAGGCCTTGCCGGACTGCGTGCCGGCGGGGATTTTCATCTTGACCTTTCCTTCCAGCGTCGGGACATCGATCTCGGCGCCGAGCGCGGCTTGCACGAAGCTCAGCGGCACATCGCAGATAATGTCCAGGCCCTCGCGCACGAACAGCGGATGCGGCTTGACGTCGATCACGACGTAGAGATCTCCCGCCTGGCCTCCGGCCGCGCCGGTCTCCCCCTCGTTTCTGAGCTTCAGCCGCGAACCGGCATCGACACCCGGAGGAATCTTGATGCTGAGCGTATGCAGCTTACGGATTCTGCCTGCGCCGCCGCACTCGCCGCAGGGATCGGCTATGAAGGTTCCCTGCCCGCCGCACTGGCTGCAGGTGCGCGACACCGTGAAGAATCCCTGCTGAAAGCTCATCTGGCCGCGACCGCGACAGGTCGGGCAAGTCTTCGCCGAAGTGCCTGGCTTCGAGCCGCTGCCGTGACAGGTCTCGCAGGCGCCGTGGCGCGGGATCTTAATTTTCTTCTCGATCCCGAAAACCGCCTCCTCGAAGCTGATCTCGAGGTTGTAGCGCAGATCTTCGCCCCGGCTGCGCCGCCGCCGCGTACCCGCGCTGCCGCCGAAAAATTCGCCGAAAATGTCGCCGAAGATGTCTTCAAACCCCGAAGCGTTGAAATCGAAGCCGCCGCCTTGAAAGGGCCCGCCATTGCCGAAAGCCGCATGGCCGAACTGGTTGTACTGCGCGCGCTTTTCGGGGTCCGCCAGGACCGAGTAGGCTTCGGAGACTTCTTTGAAGCGCTCTTCAGACTGTTTGTCGCCGGGATTGCGATCCGGGTGATATTGCAGCGCTAGCTTGCGATAGGCTTTCTTAAGCTCTTCTTCCCCGGCGTTTCGAGAAACGCCGAGCACTTCGTAATAATCTCGCTTGCCGTTCAATTTGCTTCCTCGCGTGAATGCAGTTCTCTCGTTATATAACGAAAGAGCCCCTCTCCTCAATGCGATTGAAGGAGCAGGGGCTCTCGGAACGATCGATATATCACCGTCGCGGCTTTATTCCTTGACCTCCTCGAAGTCCGCGTCGACCACATCGTCTTTCTTCTTACCGCCGTCGCCACCACCGCCGCCTTGGCCCTGACTTTGGTCGCCCGGCCCCTGCTGTGGGCCGCCGCCCGGCTGCTTCGAGGCCTTCGCATAAACCGCTTCAGCCAGCTTGTGCGAGGATTGGTTGAGCTCTTCAGCGGCGGAGCGAAGCGTCTGCGGGTCCTGGCTCTCGGCCGCCTTTTTCGCCTTCTCGAGCGCCTCCTCGATCGTCTGCCTGACGCCGGGTTCCAGCTCGCCGCCGTATTCCTTCAGCGACTTTTCCGTCTGGTAGATCAGCGAATCGAGCTGATTGCGCGCCTCGGCGGTTTCTTTTCGCTTCTTGTCCTCCTCGGCGTGCGCTTCGGCCTCCTTGACCATTTTTTTGATCTCTTCTTCGTTGAGGCCGCTGGACGCCGTGATTTTTATCGACTGCTCTTTACCGGTGCCCAAATCCTTCGCGTTGACGTGAACGATGCCGTTCGCGTCGATGTCGAAGGTGACCTCAACCTGCGGCACGCCGCGCGGCGCGGGCGGAATGCCGACCAAGTCGAATTGACCGAGCAGCTTGTTGTCGGAGGCCATCTCGCGCTCGCCCTGAAAGACCCGGACCGAGACCGCGGTCTGATTGTCCGCCGCCGTCGAGAAGACCTGCCCCTTGCGCGTCGGGATCGTCGTGTTGCGCTCGATCAGCTTGGTGAAAACGCCGCCGAGAGTCTCGATGCCGAGCGAGAGCGGCGTCACGTCGAGCAGCAGAACGTCTTTGACCTCTCCTTTGAGCACCGCCGCCTGGATCGCGGCGCCGACCGCCACCACCTCGTCCGGATTGACGCCTTTGTGCGGCTCCTTGCCGAAGATTTTCTTTACCCGCTCCTGCACCGCCGGCATGCGGGTCATGCCCCCGACGAGAATGACTTCATTGATGTCGCTCGCGCTGAGACCCGCGTCCTTCAGCGCCTGCCGGCACGGTCCCTCGGTGCGGTCGATCAGATCGGCGCAAAGCGCCTCGAGCTTCGAGCGCGTCAATTTGATATTGAGATGCTTCGGACCGTTCTGATCGGCCGTGATGAACGGCAGATTGATGTCGGTCTCCATCGACGAGGAAAGCTCGATCTTCGCCTTTTCAGCCGCTTCCTTGAGGCGCTGCAGCGCCATGCGATCTTTGCGCAGGTCGATGCCCTGATCCTTCTTGAACTCATCGGCGAGATAATCGATGATCCGCTGGTCGAAATCCTCGCCGCCGAGAAAGGTATCGCCGTTGGTCGATTTGACCTCGAAGACGCCTTCGCCGAGTTCAAGGATAGAGATATCGAAGGTGCCGCCGCCCAAGTCGAAGACGGCGATTTTCTCGTCTTTCTTTTTATCCAGGCCGTAGGCGAGCGACGCGGCCGTTGGCTCGTTGATGATGCGCAGCACGTTCAAGCCGGCGATCCGGCCCGCGTCTTTCGTGGCCTGCCGCTGACTGTCGTTGAAGTAGGCCGGCACGGTGATGACCGCCTCGGTGACCTTCTCGCCGAGATAGTCTTCCGCCGTCTGCTTCATTTTTTGCAGGATGAAGGCGGAGATTTCCGCAGGACTGTATTTTTTTCCGCGAATCTCCACCCATGCGTCGCCGTTGTCCGCCTTGACCATCTTATAGGGCAGAATTTTCATCGCTTTCTGCACCAGCGGATCGTCGTAGCGGCGGCCGATCAGACGCTTGACGGCGGAGATCGTGTTTTCCGGGTTGGTGATCGCCTGCCGGCGGGCGATTTGCCCGACCAGGCGTTCGCCGCTCTCGCTAAACGCGACGACCGAAGGCGTCGTGCGGCTGCCTTCGGAGTTTGCAATGACCACGGGGTCTCCCCCCTCCATGATAGCGACACAGGAGTTGGTCGTCCCTAAGTCAATTCCAATTACTTTTGCCATATTTGATGCTCCTCAATGCGAATTCTCGAGAAATTTAAGCACGAATCGGCGACTTTCAAGCTGGCACCGTCGTTTTTTTAATCCTTTGATTCCGGCACCTTAGCTACCGTAACCTGGGCGGGCCGCAGCAGGCGGTCGAGCAGGTAATAGCCTTTGCGGTACTCGTCGACGACGGCGTTAGGATTATGCTCTCGGCTTTCCACTTGGGCGACTGCTTCGTGCTTGGACGGATCGAAGCGCTCGCCGACGGCGGAGACCTGGCTCACACCGTGGCGTCCGAGGACTTCGAGAAAATTCTTCAGCACCAGCTCGATGCCCTCGAGCAGCGGCTTGCCGTTCCCGCCTCCCTGCGCATAGCCGAGCGCGCGCTCCAGGTTATCGAGAATCGGCAGTAGATCCTTGACCAGATTCTCATTGGCGTAACGAATGGAGTCGGCCTTTTCACGCGCCGCGCGTTTCTTATAATTCTCCACGTCCGCGGCCTGACGCAGCAGCCGGTCCTGGCACTCCTTCACCTCGGCCTCTTTGGCCTCGAGCTCCCGGCGGAGCTCGTCTACCTCGTCCGCGTTTTCGCCGCCGCCTTCGCGACCGAATTCCTTACTCTTTTCTTCGTCCATTGTTAATTATCCAATTGTTGCGCTTTTCGTCCGATTTGCAAAATTTAACCATAGGGCATCGGCTGTCAAGGCAAAGGTAGGAGGAAACCCCGGTAATTAAAAAGAATTTGCGGGACTTTACTAAAAGTGTTACAACTTTTTTAAACTCTCGATGCCCGCTCCCCTGACCACCCCAGCGATAGTCCTGCGCGCCTGGCCATTCGGCGAATCCGATAAAATAGTGTCGTTTTTGACCGAATCGCACGGCAAGATCAGGGGCATCGCGAAAGGGGCCAAGCGCTCGCGCAGGCGATTCGCCAACTCGCTGGAGCCATTCGCGCTCGTCAATCTGCGCTTTCTCGACCGCTCGGCAGGGTTGGTCTTCATTCAATCATGCGAGCTGCTTCAGGTCTTCAAACGGCTGACGACGAGCTTGGACAAGATCGCCCACGCTTCCTATTTCATGGAGCTGGCGGACGTGCTGTCGAACGAGCGCGACGAGAATCGCGCGCTGTTTGTCCATCTGCGCGATGGGCTCGGCTTCATCGACGCCAACGAAACTTCGGAGCTCGCGATCGCCTACTTCGAGCTCAAGCTGCTGAAGCTGTCGGGCTATCAGCCGATGCTCGAGCAGTGCCGCCGCTGCGCGGCCGGCTGGCGCGGGGGCGCCGGACGCTGGAACTTCAGTCTCCGCGACGGCGGCGTTCTTTGCCCCGGCTGCTCGGCGTTCCGCCGCGAAGTCGCGCCGCTCTCGTTCGAGGCGCTGGAATTCATGGACGAGCTTCAGCAAGCGAACGGCGAGGTTCCGCTGCACTTAAATTCCTTTCCCGCCGCGGCCCGGCGCGAAGGCCATCTTGCCTTGCTCCGTTTCATCCAGTACCAAATCGGGAAGGAGCTCAAATCCGCTCCGTTTCTCGACGCGTTTTCAACGTAGCGTAACTCCGATTATTGAAAAATTTCGTGGAAGTCGTATCGAGGGGCTTTCACGAGGGAGAAAAAAATGGCGAAAAAATATGTTTATTCTTTCGGCGGGGGCAAAGCGGAGGGCAAGGCCGCAATGCGCGAGCTGCTCGGCGGCAAGGGCGCTGGGCTGCACGAGATGACGCGCATCGGGGCGCCAGTGCCTCCGGGCTTTACGATCACAACCGACGTTTGCACCTATTTTTACGACCATCGCAGGCAATATCCCAAGGGGCTCGAAGCCGAGCTCGCGCAGGCGCTGGCCCGCGTCGAGAAGATCCTCGGGAAAAAATTCGGCGATGCGGAAAACCCGCTGCTCGTTTCGGTCCGCTCCGGCGCGCGCGAATCGATGCCGGGGATGATGGACACCGTGCTGAACCTCGGCCTCAACGACCGCACAGTGGAGGCGCTGGCGCGCCGGACCCATAACCCGCGGTTCGCCTACGACTCGTATCGGCGCTTTGTGCAGATGTACGGCGACGTGGTGCTCGGCCTGAAGCCGGTCGAGAAAACCGAGCGCGACCCGTTCGAGGTGATTCTGGAGCGCAAAAAAGAGGCGCGTCACGCCCGCTTCGACACCGATCTAACCGCGAAAGACTTGAAAGAGCTCGTCGGCGAGTTCAAGGCCGAGATCAAAAAACGTCTCGGCAAGGATTTTCCCGATGATCCCAAGGAGCAGCTCTGGGGCGCCATCGGTGCGGTCTTCGGCTCATGGAACAACGACCGCGCGATCGCCTACCGGCAACACTACCGCATTCCGCACGATTGGGGCACGGCGGTGAACGTCCAGGCCATGGTCTTCGGCAACATGGGCGAGAACTGTGCCACGGGTGTCGCCTTCACGCGCGACCCATCGACCGGGGACAAGCGCTTTTACGGTGAATTCCTCGTCAATGCGCAAGGCGAAGACGTGGTTGCCGGCATTCGCACGCCGCGGCCGATCGCCGAGCTCAAGGAAGCGATGCCCAAGCCCTATGCCGACTTAGACCGCATCCGCAAAGCTCTGGAGCGCCACTACCGCGATATGCAGGACATCGAGTTTACGATCGAGGACGGCAAGCTCTGGATGCTCCAGACGCGCAACGGCAAGCGCACCGGCTTCGCGGCGGTACGCATCGCTGTTGATATGGTGGATGAGAAGATCATCGCCAAAGAGCAGGCGCTAATGCGGATCGAACCCGACCAGCTGAATCAGCTGCTGCGGCCGATTTTCGACCCCGAGGATAAACAGCGCGCGGCGCGCGAGAAGCGTGTGCTGGCCAAGGGTCTGCCCGCCGGCCCGGGCGCGGCGACCGGCCGGGTGGTCTTTCATGCCGAAGATGCCGCTGCGTGGGATAAGCGAGGCGACCGGGTTATCCTCTGCCGGCTCGAGACGAGCCCGGACGACATCCGCGGCATGGTCGCGGCGCAAGGCATCCTCACGGCCCGTGGCGGCATGACCTCGCACGCGGCGCTGGTCGCGCGCCAGATGGGCAAAGTCTGCGTCGTCGGCTGCGAGGCGCTTAACGTCGACTATGCGCGGCGTGAGATGCGGGTTGCGGACGTGGTGCTTAAAGAGGGGGACTGGCTTTCCGTTGACGGCTCGACCGGCGAGGTGATGCGCGGGGAGATCAAGACGATCGAATCGGAGGTGCTGCAGGTCATTCTCGCCCGCTCTCTCGATCCTAAGTCGTCGCGCGTCTACCAGCAATACGCGAAGCTCATCAAGTGGGCCGACGATGTGCGTAAGATCGGGGTGCGCACCAACACGGATCAGCCGGATCAAGCCAAGGTGGCGATGGCCTTCGGCACCGAAGGAATCGGTCTCTGCCGGACCGAGCACATGTTTTTCGGCGGCGAGCGCATTCGCGCGGTCCAGGAGATGATCCTGGCGAAAAACGAAGAGGGTCGCCGCCAGGCGCTCGCCAAGCTCCTGCCGATGCAGAAAGAAGACTTCAAGGGTATCCTGGACATCATGGGCAATCTTCCCGTCACGATCCGCACACTCGATCCACCGCTGCACGAGTTTCTGCCCAAGACGGAGGAGGACATCATCGAGCTCGGAAACACCATGGGGGTCTCGGTCGAGGAACTCAAGAACAAGATCGAAAGCCTTCACGAATTCAACCCGATGCTCGGGCACCGCGGATGCCGGCTCGGGATTTCCTTTCCCGAGATCACCGAGATGCAGGCGCGGGCGATTTTCGAGGCCGCCTGCGAGCTGCGCAAGGCCGGCAAAAATCCCTTCCCCGAAGTGATGATCCCGCTGGTCGCGACCCAAAAAGAGCTGAAACTCCAGCGCGAGATCGTCGAGCGGGTCGCCCGGGAATCGATGAAAAGGTACGGGGTCAAGGTCCGTTACATGATCGGCACCATGATCGAGCTGCCCAGGGCCTGTCTTTTCGCCGGCGAGATCGCGCGCGAAGCGGAGTTTTTCTCTTTCGGGACGAACGATCTCACTCAAACCGGTCTGGGTTTATCCCGCGACGACGCGGGCAAATTCCTGCCCACTTACGTCGCTCAAGGCATTTACCCCGACGACCCATTTGTCAGCATTGACGAAGGGGGCGTCGGCGAACTGATGCGCATCGGAATCGAGCGCGGCCGGAAGGTTCGAAAAGACCTGGAGATCGGAATCTGCGGCGAACATGGCGGAGATCCACGATCTGTCGCTTTTTGTCATCGGGTGGGCCTTGATTATGTAAGTTGCGCGGCTTTTCGCGTCCCAATCGCGAAATTGGCAGCCGCACAGGCCGCTTTGAAACGTTAGTATATATTTTGGCCGTCGCCTGCCGAAAAAAGGCTATTCCAAAAGTTGGCTCGCAACCCTAAAAAATTGCCAACCAATGGCAATTGACATTTAGGGTCAAGCTGAGGCATAATCCCGCCTCGGTAATTCGGGGCAATTATGGAACCTCGCCTAGGGGAGCTATTAGTTCGGGGCGGCGTAGTAACACGCGAGCAACTCAGCCAAGCCCTCGACAAAGAAGGCGACAACGGCTCGAGCGCCATACAGGAGCTCGTTCGCCTCGGTTTCACTACCGAAGATCAACTCGCCGAATTCCTCGCCGCACAGTTCGGCATCGAAAGAGTCGCCGTCGGCGAGGACGAGGTCGCCCAAGGCGTCTTCGATCAAGTTCCCCAAGAGCTCATCCAAAAACATCAGGTGGTCCCGCTGAAGCTCCTCGGTTCTACCTTGACCGTAGCGACGGCCGACCCGACCAATCTAATCGCGATCAACGAGATCCAGTTCATCACCGGCTATGGCGTCCGCCCGGTCCTCGCGACGCCGTCCGAGATCAAGAAAATCCTCAGCCGCCGCTTCGGTAAGACGAGCTACGATGAAGTGCTCAAGAAGTTCGACGACACCGGCATGGAGGTCATCCAGGGCGAGGACGAGCTCGATCTCGCCGAGCTCCAGCAGGCGACGCAGGAGGCGCCGGTTGTCACGCTTGTCAATGCCATCCTCGCCGACGCCGCCAAGCGCGGCGCGAGCGACATCCATTTCGAGCCGTACGAGAAGCTTTTTCGCGTCCGCTTCCGCACCGATGGCGTGCTGCACGACATTATGACGCCGCCTCAGCGTTTAAAGAACGCACTCGTCTCCCGCATCAAGGTCATGGCCAACCTCGACATCGCGGAGCGGAGGCTTACGCAGGACGGCCGCATCAAGATCAAGACCGGCCGCGGTCAGGAGCTCGATCTCCGTGTTTCGGTGCTGCCGACGCTCTTCGGCGAGAAGATCGTCATGCGTCTCCTCGACAAATCGAACCTCCAGCTCGACATGGCGAAGCTCGGCTTCGATCCGCGCAATCTACAGGACTTCAAAGACGCGATTTACCGGCCCTACGGCATGATCCTGATCACCGGTCCCACGGGCAGCGGCAAATCGACCACCTTGTACTCCGCGCTTTCCGAGCTCAACAAGCCGGATGTGAATATCTCTACCGCGGAGGATCCGGTCGAATACAGCATCATGGGGATCAACCAGGTGCAGGTGCGGGACGACATCGGCCTCAACTTCGCGAGCTGTCTCCGTTCGTTCCTGCGCCAGGACCCCGACATCATCATGGTCGGCGAGATCCGCGACCTCGAAACCGCGCAGATCGCCGTCAAGGCGGCGCTCACGGGCCACTTGGTGTTGAGCACGCTTCACACCAACGATGCCCCATCGACCGTCGACCGGTTGATCAATATGGGCGTAGAGCCGTTTTTGCTTACCTCGTCGATCAATCTGATTGTGGCGCAGCGGCTCGTACGGAAGATCTGCACGCACTGTAAAACTCCCGCCGAGGCAAGCCCCGAGGCGCTCATCAACGTCGGCGTCGATCCCGGAGAGGTCGCGGCCGGCTTCCCGACCTTCCAGGGTAAAGGCTGTGACAACTGTAACCAGACCGGTTACCGCGGGCGTATAGCGATTTACGAGGTCATGGTCATGCACGAGGCGCTCAAAGACAGCGTACTCCGCGGCATATCTTCGGGCGATCTCAAACGCGAAGCGGTGAAGCTCGGCATGAGCACGCTGCGCGCGAGCGCGTTAAAGAAAGTTCAAGAGGGGCTCACGACGATAGAGGAAACGGTCCGCGTGACCGACACGGACCGCGGCTTCGGCTCGGTTTTTTCGCTGTTAACTTAAGAGGAGAGGACTTATGCCCGTATTTGTTTGGGAAGGAAAAACAGCTCAAGGAAAGCTTCTCAAGGGAGAGATGGACGCGATGAACCAGCAGGCGGTGCTCAGCCGTTTGCGGAGCCAGCACATCCAGCCGAACCCGACGCGAGTTCGGGAAAAAGGCAAGGGACTGGACAAGGAATTCTCACTGCCGGGCTTCAATGCCAAGGTCAAGCCTTATGATGTGATGATCTTCACCCGGCAGTTCGCGACGATGATCGACGCCGGCCTGCCGATCGTCCAGGGACTGGACATCCTCGGCCAGCAGACGGAAAACAAACTCTTCCGCAACATCATTCGCACGATTAAAAAAGACGTCGAGGGCGGCGTGACTTTGAACGAGGCGTTGAAAAGACATCCGAAGGTTTTTGACGATCTCTATGTCAACATGGTTGCCGCCGGCGAGGCGGGCGGTGTTTTGAACACGATTCTAAACCGCATCGCGATCTTCATCGAAAAGGCGACCAAGCTCAAACGCAAAGTCAAGGGAGCGATGATCTATCCCGCAACGATCGTTTTCGTCGCGGTCGCCGTCGTGACGGTTCTCCTTATTTACGTCATCCCGGTCTTCGGTGAGCTTTACGGCAGCATGGGCAAGGCCCTTCCCGCGCCGACGCAGATCACCATCAACGTCAGCAACTGGTTCCGAGCCTACTTCATCTATCTCGTCGGCTTCATCGCGGCGATGATCGCCGCCGTGCGGCTTTATTACAAGACGGAAAACGGAAAAGTGATGATCGACGGGTGGCTCCTGAGGATGCCCGTCATCGGCGACCTGATCCGCAAAGTCGCCGTGGCGCGATTTGCTCAAAACATGTCGGTGCTGTTGAGCTCCGGCGTGCCGATCCTCGACGGCCTCGCCATCACCGCCAAGACCGCCGGCAACAAAGTCGTCGAGCGGGCGGTCATGAAATGCCGCGTCAGTATCAGCCAGGGCAAAACCGTGGCCGAGCCGCTCGCGGAAAGCAAGATCTTTCCGCCGATGGTCTGCCAGATGGTGGCGATCGGCGAAAACACCGGCTCGCTGGATACCCTGCTGAAGAAGGTCGCCGAGTTTTACGAAGATGAGGTCGATAATGCCGTGGCGAATTTGACCGCGTTGATGGAGCCGGTCATCATGATCGTATTGGGCGTCGTCATCGGCGGGTTGGTCATCTCGATGTATCTACCGATCTTCCAGCTCGGTTCACTGGTGGGTTGATCGTGGAAGAAAAAAAGGAATTGAACCGCAAGATCAAGGGCCTGCTCTTTTCGAGAGTGGCGGCGCTGACCTTTTTCTTGGGCGCGGCGGCGCTCTATCACTTCTTGAAGGGCGGCGACCCGGCGACGTTCAAATATCTCCAGCTGCCGCTGATCGCCGCCTATCTCATATCGATCGCCTCCGCGGTCGTCCTCCCGCGGATCAAAAATCCCGTCCTCTTCGCCCATGCCCAGATCGCCTGCGATGTGCTGCTCATTACCGCCATCGTGCTGGTGACCGGCGGCGTCGACAGTCCCTTCGCCTTCCTCTATAACCTGGCGATTATCTATAGTCCGATTCTGTTGTTTTTCCGCGGCGCCTATATCACCGCGACCTTTTCCAGCCTGTGCTACGCAGCGGTTCTGGTTTGGAGCTATGCCCAAGGTGGCGCCGGCGCCGGACAGACGATTTACAACCTGGCGCTGAACGTTCCGGCATTTTTCATCATCGCCTATTTGAGCGGTTTTCTCGCCGCACGGCTCTTCGAGACGCAACAGCTGCTTAAATCCAAGCACAAGGACTACCTCGACCTCGAAGCCTTCAAAGACGCCCTGGTTCAGGGCATCGGCAGCGGCGTGGCCATTACCGATGTGGGCGGAACTGTCACCTACTTCAACTCGCGCGCCCAAGCGCTTACCGCGCTTTCCGAGAGCGGGGTCAAAGGAAAGCGGCTCACGGACGTTTTTCCGGGCTTTACCTACAATTTCGACGGCTCCGAGACCAAGCATATCGTGGTCAGTGAATTCGGCTTCAGCGAACCCAAAAAGGGCAATATTCATCTCAAGCTCACGCTCGCGCCGCTGAACGATCCGGATGAACAACCTCTCGGCTACGTCGGCATATTCGAAGATGTAACGAAGCAAAAGGAGCTCGAAGAGAAAGTGCGCCTGGGCGAAGAAATGCGCCGCGCCAGGGAGCGCGACAGGCTGGCGGCTCAGGAAAGCGACGCGACGACGGCGAATTTTCATTTCGAAGGCGTCGTCGGCCGCGGCGGCGGCGTGGAGAACATTTACCGTCTGGTGCAGAAAGTTGCCGCAACGACGACCAATGTCTTGATCACCGGCGACAGCGGAACGGGAAAGGAGCTGGTCGCGCGGGCGATCCATTCCAACGGCCCGCGCAAGGACCGTCCCTTTGTCGCGGTCAACTGCGGCGCCATTCCCGAAAACCTCATGGAGAGCGAGCTGTTCGGCCATGTGCGCGGGGCATTCACCGGCGCCGTTTCGGATCACGTGGGATTATTCAAACAGGCCGACGGCGGCACGATTTTTCTCGATGAGGTCGGCGAGCTGCCGCTGCATCTGCAAGTGAAGATGCTCCGGGTGCTGCAGGAGAAGTCGTTTACGCCGGTCGGCGGCAGCAAGCAGATGAAAGTCGATGTTCGGGTCATATCGGCCTCGAACCGTGATCTCAGGCAAGAGGTGGAAAAGGGCCGCTTCCGCGAAGATCTGTTTTACCGGCTGAATGTGGTCCAGGTCACGCTGCCGCCGCTGCGCAACCGGAAGGAGGACATCCCTTCGTTGGTCCACTATTTTGTCGAAAAATTCGGCAAGCTTCAGGACAAAAAGGTCGACGAGGTATCCAGCGAAGCCCTCATGGAGCTCATGAATTACGGCTATCCGGGGAATATCCGCGAACTGGAAAACATCATTGAGCATGCGGTGGCGGTAACCGCCAAAAACGTGATCACCGAAGAGGACCTGCCGCCGTACATCCGGGGCGTGCCGATCGCCGAGGAGGCGAAGTTGTTCGAAAAAACGACCCCCGGCGGACCGGAGACGTTCTTCAACCGTTCCATTTCATTGGACGATGAGCTGGCCACCCATGAGAAGTGCCTTCTCCTCGGGGCGCTCAAAAGGGCAAACGGCGTACAAAAAAGAGCAGCCGAGCTATTGGGGATCAATTATCGGTCCTTTCGGCATCGTTTAGAAAAATATAGCCTTTTAGGGATGAAAGGACAGGTGGAGGAACAGGAGGGAGTGGTCGAATAACCTTTTTTGTAACAAACTCCGCCGTTATCGTTGTAACGAGATTCGTCTCCCGCGCTTTTCGGCATTCCAGAGCCATTTCACGGCATCGCCTAAGATCCTAATTTTATTCGTTTCTACCTTTTTTATCGCGGTTTCAAGCCGTTGGCGATAGGCGGGCTCGAGCGCAACTGCCCTGGCCTTTGTTTTGCTCTATCCCGTCGCAGTATCCAAGCGCCCCAAAACTTAAGAAGGAGGTGGAAGCGAATCCCCCTAAGGGCGCGGGATAAGGGAATAGAAAGTAAATAACAACCAATAGAAAGGTGAAAGGAGCATAGCAAATGAATCGTTTTAGAATGAAGGAAGAGGGTTTTACCCTCATCGAGTTACTGGTAGTCATCGCGATCATCGGCATCTTGGCAGCTATCGCGATTCCGCAGTTCTCCGCTTATAGAAAGAGGAGCTTCGAGGCGCAGGTGAAGTCCGACTTGCACAACGCCGCCGTCGCCGAGGAAGCGTACTTCGTCAGTCAGAACACCTATATTAGCGGCGTGGTGACGAGTGCCAACCTGACGGGCTTCAATAACACGACGACCGTACAGGTCTCGTCCACTGGTGGGACGAACACCTTTGAGCTTACCGCGACGCACGCCAATTGCGGCGCGACGGTGTGGACCTACTCCAGCACTGGCGGCAGCATCTCCGCCACAACGTGTCCGTAACGAGCTGATGACATAGCGAGACCCAAAAGCAGGGGAAGGAGAGGATCCTCCTTCCCCTGCTTTTTCTACATCAGAATTCCCCCGATGAAGAAAAACTTTAAGAACGCGATCCCTCTACTCTGCCTTATCGCCGCAGTCATAGCCTTCAGCAGTGAAATCTTTTCAGGCAAAGTCCCATTTTTCCGCGACCTGGGAACCTATATCTATCCCATTCGCTACAGCTTGGCACAGAGCTTACAGTCGGGGCATCTGCCGCTATGGGACCGGCATATCGCCATGGGATTTCCGCTTTTGGCCAACCCGCAGTCGGCGACTTTTTATCCCCCGCACCTGATTTTCTTTTTCTTACCTTTTTTCCCCGCTGTAGGGGCACTATTGATATTCCATTACCTGGTCGCGGCGATCGGCTCATTCCTGCTTTTCCGCCGCTGGAACTATCAGGTTTCTCTGGCGCTTACCGGAGCGATTCTCTTCACCTTCGGCGGAGTGGTCGTGTCGCTGGTCAATCTACAGGACCACTTCCAAAGCGCCGTATGGCTGCCATGGCTGATTTTGGCGGGAGAAAGAACTTTTAAGTCTCAAGGCTGGGGGCCGTTCATCGCGTTGACATTCGTGGCCGCCGTTCAGTTCCTCGCCGGGTCTCCTGAGATGTATGCGATGAGCATGGCGCTGTTGGTGTTCGCGACGCTTAAAACGACAGATGGATTCCGGAAGTCATGGTTTCAATCAGTCGGTCTCATCGCGTTGGCCAATATTATAGTCGTGGGCATGTGCATGATCCAACTCTTGCCCACGATGGAGCTTTTCTTCCAGTCGCGGCGGCCAAACGGACTTCTCTTCGTAGAAGCGGCGGCGTGGTCGCTCAATCCGTGGACTCTCTTTAATCTCTTTTGGCTCGATAAAGAAGTCGACATGAATCAGTTTACCGGTCTCAATATCTTTTTCGATCGACCGCCGCCGTTTTTAATTTCCTACTATCTAGGGGCGACGGCGCTAGTTGGCTTATGCGCGTGGCTCTTCTACAGCTCGAGGAAAGAAAGAGTCGTATTTTTGGCCGCGATCGCCTTCACATTGATTTTGGCGTTTGGAAACTACACTCCGGTGTATTATTACCTGTTCACATATATTCCGGTTTTCCGCATCGTTCGCTTTCCAGAAAAATATCTTTTTCTAACATATTGCTTCTTTATCTTTCTCGTTATTCGAGGGCTGAACGACTTTCTAAAGAATGGCAATAAGAAGATAAAATGGCCGTTGGCCCTCTTTGGGTCGGTTTTGATTCTGCAAGTGGCCGCCTATCTTCTATGTCGATTCGGAACGGATCATCTTATAGCATTGGTGCGCTCGGTTGCGGCCGATCCGGCCTCGCGTGGAAAATTCGTCGTCAGTTTACCGGGTATAATTTCCAGCCTCGAGAGACAAATCATACTTTCCGCCGCACTACTGGCGGCTATTCTTCTTTACCACTGGGGAAAAATCAGGCCCGCTTTGTTCCAAGGTCTGATGGTTGTCTTAGTCTTGATCGATTTGACGGCGGCCCATCGCGTCTATCAGTTCATGCTGAAGCCTGACTTTGCGACTTCAAAATCAAAACTTCTGCCGCCCCCCGGCGATGAACACTACCGCGTTTTTATCGGTCTCCCTTATTTGCATCCAAGTAAGTACACCTTTAAACTTCAGCCCTTTCCGGGAGTCGTCGCCGCGCAGTGGTCGTCTCTATATCCCAATTCAGGAATTCTCGACGGGTTCGAGTACGTGCAAGAAATAGACACTTTCGGGAGGCTGCCTTACAGCCATTTCTTGAACTACGCCAGAGATTTGCCGCCGGAAAAAATGTATCCATTTTTGGCTGCGCTGAACGTGAAGTATGTCACGAGCTTTAATGCGTTGCCGGACGGCGCTATCACGTCTTTGGGATATTTTTCAGAATATCCGCTGTACCTTTACCGCTTAAATAAAACAATTCCGAGGGCTTATTTCGCCCGTAACGTCGTGATCGAAAACGGGATAACCAAAGCGCTTGAGCGTATGACGCGAGGCGATTTCGATGCTTTTAGCACGGTGATCGTCGATGAAGCGCCGGCGGCGGCCGTCGCGATCCGCGGCAATGCGGCGGCGGAGATTCGCCGCTACGAAAATCAAGCGGTCGATGTCGACGCCGCGCTGGACGCGCCCGGCATCCTTGTGTTGGCGGACTCGTTCGATCCGGGATGGCGGGTTTACGTTGACGGCAAGCAAGAGAAAATTCTGCGCGCCAATGCGTTCTTTCGAGCCGTTTCGTTAACTGCCGGCAAGCATCGAATCGAGTTCCGTTACGAACCGCTGTCGTTTATCGTCGGCGCGGCAATTTCCCTCGCCACTTTGTGCGGTCTTTTGGCGTGGGCGGCGATCATCCTGCTCGCCGGCCGCTCGAAACGGTACGCCGATGAATCGGCGGTAGCCGTTCCGATTGAAACGATCACCAGATAATTTTCCTACAATAGCGTTATAACGAACCGGCGTGCCGCCGGGCGAGACCAAAGCTCGATGCGTTGGCACCCGCGACGATTGATCTTTGCGTCGCGCGACGTTTGCAGATCGCGGCGCGACGCTACTATAGCCGTAAAGAGATCAGCGGCCGCGAGGGTTACGTGGAAGATAATAGGCGAAGGTTGACTCGGATTTCAGCTGATAGCGGTCGAACACGTGCTGATAAACCTGCTGCACGGGAGTCAGCTGTCGAGGTTCGGGCCGTGGACGGCTGCCCCGCGGAAGCGCAATCAAATCGAAATAGCCGTCGTCGATGGCCGCAAGCAACGAGCGGTTCGAAAGCGTCCCGGTATTCCATAGAACCGGGTAGAGGATCGGATCGTTCAGATAAAGGTCCCAGCCCACGCTCAAGGAATGGGTCGTCAACACCAGGTTCAGCACCCTGGGCGACGAAGGAATATTCAGACTCTCCATTTCACGCTTAATCATTTGAAATCGTTCGGGAGTGTTTTGCGCCGGCGGCCGCAAATAATGAGGCTCATTTCTTGTAATGAGCGCGTCAGCCGTTAAAGCCAGCGGCAATAAAACCAAGGCATATCGGCAGATCGGCCGCGCCTGCCAATGCTCTTCCTGAGCATCGATCCAGGTGAGCAGAAGCCATACCGAAGCGAACAGGGGTTCGATAAAATAGTTCGTCGTGGCGCCTATCTTTCCAAGGCTCGCGAAGAGCCACGTCCACGATGTCAAAAAATAGACCGCGTTCAGCAAACCCGGTCGGGACGCCGCCGATCGCAGAATTCCGTAACAAGCCGCCGCCGACAGGCCCACGAGCACAAAGAAGGAGGGCGTAAACATATACCCGAGGTTGGACATGAACAGGTCGAGTCTCAGAGGGTTTCTAGGCGCTACGAGGATCGACCAGAAGAAATCCTCCCCGATAAATTGATAGAAACAAAAAAACGAGAATCCCAAAAACAAACAAAACAACGCCGCGAAACGAAAAGCCTGCCTGAGGTTGCTCCACAACAAGTAAATAAAACACGCCACCGGCGCGGCGATGTACGTTTGCTTGGACATGACGCTGAAAAAAGCGAACAATGCCGCAATGGCGGTAGCTTTCGAATTCAGCGGCGCACGACGCAACGCGGCTACGGCGCAGGCCGAGAAAAACAGCGCCATAAATTCCATACGGAAGAAGGCGCCATTGACCAGAACCGGCGTGAAAAGAAACAGCCACCCGACTCCGATCAGTCCCATTTGCATCCGGTTTCTGGATGCGGTCGTCACGATCAGCAGGGCGGCGGAAGCGAGCGCAAAAAAAAGCGAGACCATTCGCCCGACGGCGAGCGGCGCATGGGAAAACCCGGGCATGAACGATACGAGGACAAAATAAAGCGGCGTATAAATGTTAAGATTGAACGGCGGTGCGTCATACGTCTGCGCGGAATAGATGTTGATGCCTTTATGCAGCAGGAGCGCCGTATTCCAGGTGGGACTCTCGAAAATCAGATCCACCGGGTAGAGCACCTGCGTCACGCTCACCCAGAGAAAACGGCCGATCGAAATCAGCGACAACGCCACGGTCCATTTCTTGATGATGGTCATTTCACTAAAGCATCGCTTGCGGCGCCCTTAGCGATGACTGCCGATAAGATCGTAGACCCCGTAACTCTGCGGAAAGAAGCTCTTCGAGGACGCGTCGTAAAAAGCCCCGCTCGCCGGGCCGCATCAAAGCGATCAGTCTTTCAACCGATAGAGTAAAACAAGCGGCACCTCGCCGAGCGACACGGAGGCGATCGGAGTTCGCTTGATCATAAATCCCCGCTGGCTCGGGGGGGTGGCGGCGATGACGCTACGGCGGTTAAGGACCAAGGCGTAGTCGAACGGTTCGGTGCCCGTGACTTTCAAATCACGGCGCAATTTACCTTCGTCCTGGTAGTACACGAGCATAAAATTGCTGACTAGGCCGTTAATTCTGGCATTGGGAGGCAGTTCCTTGTTGAGATATTCGAGAAATCCCGGCGTGAAAGCCTCCATGAAATAGGTGGCCTCCATGCCGTTGACGTAAGCTCCACGCAGCCCGCCGATCAACCGGTTGTAGTAGCTCAATTCGAACGGGTGGTAGAGCATCAGTTCGAACGCCGGCGGGAAAAGCGCCAAAAGGGCCAGAGTAAGGACCGCCTTTGCGTCAACGCGCTGGACCGAGGCGAGCATTTTCATGCGCCGCATCCAGCCGGTCAAAGCTTCCGATAGAAAGGAAAATCCCGCCGCAGCAAGGCCGGCGATGAAGGCGCACGCCGAAAGCATCTGTCTCATGCCGTCGTGGAGTACGGCTCCCGGCAATATGCCCAGAAGAAGAACAAACAGTCCGTTGAACAGGAAGAGCATCAGGACCTTCCGTTCGGCTGGGTTCCGTAACGCATAGAGAACGCCGACGAGGGCTAGCGCTAAGAGCGTCTCCGGCGTGGTCACGCCGGTGAGGAAAAAGGTGTAGTAGCGAGGCAGTTGGTTGGAAAAGTACTCTCGACCGAAGAAAAAAACCGGAAAATTCGTATCCGAACGATAACCCCGGCTGAGGCCTTCGTAAAGAAACTCGAGAATCCGCAAGGACGGCTGGTGCCAGAGGTAGGGCTGGCTGGCGACCATAACCACCGGGCCGATGAATAACATCGCCATTATATTGTTGGCGTACGCGTTGCGGCGAAACAGATGCGCCCACAAGAGCAGCGGAATGGGAATCAAAAGGGCCGGAAATTTCGTCGCCAGCGCCAGCCCCCAGACGATTCCGAGGATGAGACTCCAGCGCCAGCTCTCCAGTCCTTTCCAAAAACAGTAGGCGGTTAAAAACCACATCGCCGCCAGGGGCATGTCGGTGACGGCGAAATGGGCGAATCCGAACATGTTCGGTATGAGGCCGACGCTGACCGCGGCAAAAAGACCGATGGGCCAGCTGAAAACTTCCTTCATCCAAAGATACATAACGAGCACGAGCAGGGAGAAAAACAGCGCCGGCCCGACTCGGTACGAAGCAAATTTGCCCAGCCAGGGCGAAAACAGCTCATGCGTCACACCCGAAACGATGCGGGAAAAAGGAGGGTGCGGCACATGGTAAGGATCCCAGTGCCACGCCTGCTGAATGCGTGCATCGTCGAGGCTTTTAGCGACGTCCCCGTGAATGAGGTCGTGCGTAAAACCGGCGATCCACCACATATGAAGGTCCGACGCATGAAAGTAGAGCGACTCGTCCCAGGAAAGGCCGTAGTCCTTCGAAGTGGCGACGCACAGCAGAAGGGCGCCCAAGAAAACCAGCAAAGGAATGAATTTAACGGCGCGTCGATTGCGCTCGGTAGAAATGTCCGTCATCGATATCGCCCTAGAGAATCGTCGAATTGTATATCAAGCCGCCCGATAAAGTGCCTAAAGGCCGCGTTTTTCAGGCGGATTAGGGTCGCTCTATCATTTCGCCATGTCACGGGGAGAACGTTTTTGTCCATCTAGCCGGGGGAATTCAGCCATTTTAACACAAACCGTGCGTTCCTCGCCAGAAAAATCCCCGGGCTTCGAGAGCGGCGAGAAAATTTCTCGAATAAGACACTATCGGGAAAAGGAAAGATTTAGGGGCCGGAAACCCGTCACCGCTTCGCCGAGACCGCGACGACGGACAAGCCGAAAGGAAAACGGATTTTCCATTTCGTCATCATCCACTTCTCGATTTCACCGATTTTCACGAGCGCGGCATTGATGAAGCCCGGCAGCGGCATGAAGTCCGAAGAATAGCTCGCCGCATCCCGCTGCAGGATTTTCTTGATGCTGCGAACCAGCGCCGCCGCTGGAAAAACGAAGAAAAAGATATAACCCGAGCGCTTGATATCGAAACCCGCGGCGCGCAGCCGCTCGACCATTTCGGGGGCGGTGTATCGGCGTTTGTGGCCCAGGCATTCGTCCCACGGACTCCAGAGCGACATGAACGCGGGCACCGTGATCACCAGCGCGCCTCCCGACTTTAGAATGCGATGGCATTCGCGAAGCGCGCGCAGGTCATCCTCGACGTGCTCTATCACATCGAGGGCGAGGACCAAATCGACGGAGCCGGTTTTGAACGGCAGCGCAAAGTTCGTCATATCGACCCGGCAGAGCCGGGTGAGCCGCCGGCTTTGACAGAATGCCAGCGCGTCTTCCGAAACGTCGGCGCCGACCATGCGCCAGCCGCCGTCGAAAACTTTTGTCGTATAGCCGGCGCCGCACCCGAGATCGATTCCGATCGGCGCCTGCGGCCGGGACGGAGCGGCGGTTTCGCGCGCCAGAGTGAGGACCATTTCCCTTTTGGAAACGTTCCACCAGTAGAACTCTTCTTTAGCGAAAAGGTCGCCGAATAGGTCTTGGCGCATGTCGGGAAAACGCGGTCAGGGCGTGAATCGGCGGGACGGCCGTCGCTTCGGCGGGCGTGAATGGATCGGCGCGTTCATCCTGCTTTATTCGTGCTTGGCCCCCGCCTTTTCTTCTTTGATGAATTCGTGGATCAGCCGCGGCACGGCGCCGCAGCTGAAACAGCGCGGAGTTTGGGGTTTGGTGTCGTTGGGGTAGCGCATGTACTTTAGATAAAAAGGCTTCTCGGTGCCGACGTAGTCGTCGTAGTAGAAAGCGAGCTTGCCGCACTCGCTGCACTGGAGATACTTCGCCACGGGCAGTTCCTCCGAATAGAATGGATCAGCCCTTTATACAGCGGCCGGCGAGAAATAGCCAGGAAAGCCGCCGCGCCGGAAGATTCTTTCTTGCAAGCAGGCGCGAAGCCCCTTACAATCTGCCGATGCGCTGACGGTCTGCGCGTCCAGGTTTGAAAAGCAATTCATGCAAGTCAAAATCATTATTCCCCGTTTGGGGTCGAGCGATGAGAGCAATCAGGTGAAGATTCTCCGCTGGCTCAAACGCAAGGGTGAAAGAGTCGAAAAGGGCGAGCCGCTGCTGGAGGTCGAGACCGACAAAGTCAACGTCGAGATCGAATCGCCTGAGGCCGGCGTCGTGAGCGAGATATACGCCGAGGCCGGCGCGACGGCGAGCTTCAATTCCGTCGTCGCGCTGCTCCAGTCCGAATGAGCCGCCTCACACACGCGATCGCGCGCCAAGCCGCCATGATTCATGGATATTGATGTGCCGGGAATCGGTTTCCCTTCCGCGATCGTCTTTATTTTCGGCGCCGTCATCGGCAGCTTTTTGACCGTCTGCATCGCTCGCCTTCCCAAGGGGCAATCGATCGCAATGCCGCCGTCGCATTGTCCGCATTGTCAAAAGCCGATTCGCGCTTACGACAATATCCCGCTGCTGAGTTATCTATGGTTACAGGGGCGCTGCCGCTCCTGCGCTCAAGCGATCTCGCCGCGCTACTTTTTTGTGGAGCTTGTGACGGCGGTGCTGGCGGTCATTTTGTTTTTGCGCTTCGGACTCACACCGGCGTTTTTTATTTACCTCGTTTTCGCCGCGGCTATGGTCGTGATCTCGTTTATCGATCTGGAGTTGCAGATTATTCCCGACGTGATCAGCCTGCCCGGCATCGCCGTCGGCCTGCTCGCATCGCTGTTGCACTATCCTTGGCCCCAGGGTCATCTGTCGCTGCCGCCGTCGCCGCTCGATTCCCTGCTGGGAATTTTGAGCGGAGGGGGAATGCTTTTTCTTGTCGCCTGGCTCTATGAGCGGGCGACCGGCGTGGAAGGCATGGGAGGCGGCGACATCAAGCTCTTGGCGATGATCGGCGCCTTCTTGGGGTGGCCGGGAGTGCCCTTGAGCCTGTTTTTCGCCTCGCTGATTGGATCGATGACCGGTCTTCTATGGATGGCGATTACCCGCAGCGGCCTCAGATTAAAGATCCCCTTTGGCCCCTTTCTTTGTCTGGGCGCATTATTTTACCTCTTTTTCGGCCGTACTCTGGTCGAGGCCTATCTCGGCCTCGGCTGAATTCTACGTTTTTTGTTAATTTGACGTTTTTCGTCACACCTAAGGCTTTCTGCCGCTTTTTGGTAGGGTTCGGTTTCCAAATTTCCCTTGCAAGTTTGGCCGCTTAGCCTTTAGTTGCACCGCCCCTCTATTGGCACATTTCTCGCACCCACGCCTTGCACATTTTCTATGAAGCTTTTTGGAAAGCACGGAACGGCCGGCTTTAGTTTCATCGAGACGCTGACGGCAATCTTCATTCTCGGCATCCTCGCGGCCATTGCCATGCCACATTTTACGAAATTGTTACCGGGAATTCGCCTTTCATCCGCGGCGCGCCAAATCGCGACCGATTTGCAGCTCGCTAGAATGAGAGCGATTGCCCAGCATACCAACCAACCGGTCACGTTCGATACATCTACGGCTACTTACACGCTTGGCGCGGACACCCGGAACCTGGCTCAGCTCTATCCCGGCACGACGATCACCAGCGTTTCGGCCGGCAATCCGACGTTCAACACCACGGGAACGGTCGCAGCGGCCACCACGATCACAATCTCCAACAACAGCGTCACCAAACAGATCCAAATCAACGCGATCGGTAGGGTCAGCATTCCATGAAACAGCGCCGCGAAAAGAAAATGCCGGCGCCGAGGCGGCGCCGGAGGCTCAGCTCGAGCGCCGGCTTTACGCTGATCGAGGTGCTGGTCGCGATCAGCATTTTCGCATTCGGCATGTTGGGCCTGGCGGCCGGCGCGATTTCCATCACGCGAGCGAACAAGACGGCCCAATTTCACTCGATGGCGACGAGTCTGGCGCAGGAAAAATTGGAGCAGCTGAAGGCAACCTCCGTCGCCTTTGTCTCGACCTGCACCGGCAACTCCTGCGAGACGGCTCCGACTTATCTGGGCGTGACGTTTCTACGCAACTGGACGATCGATCTCAACCAGCCCCAGTCGGGCCTCAAGCAAATTACCGTGAGTGTCTCTTGGACCGATTACACCAGTCACACGATATACGTGATCTCGGCGATGCCGACGTAGAGAAAGCGCATGATTCTCAATCGAAAGGGTTTTACGGTTATCGAGCTTCTGGTCGCCATGGCGATGAGCCTCGCGATCCTCGGCGCCGCTCGCGCGATGTACCGCATCCAGGCGCACACGATAAAGTCGCAGGAAAATCAGATGGAGGCGGAGGAGTACGCCCGCGTGTCGCTCGACATGATGGCGCGCGAGATCCGCAATCTGGGCTACTTTCCCAAGCAGACGGCCTGCACGTCGCCCGCCAATACCAAAGGCATCGTGTCGGCGAGCGCGACGAGCATCAACTTTGTTTACGATGCCAACGGCGACGGCGACTGCGCGGACGCTAGCGAGAATGTGACGTACACCTACGATCCCACCACGCTGAACATCTCGCGGACCGCCGATGGTTCTACGCAGACCCTCACGAACGGCAATGTCGAGGCGTTCCAGTTGATTTATTATCCGCGGCAAACCGGCGGCACGGCGCCGGCGCCTTACTGTTTTGCCACCGGCAATCCAACGGGCTGCAGCGGCACGCTCTCGTCGAGCTTGAGCACCGTCCAGCGCGTCTATGTATCGTTAACGGTCAAACTACAGCGTACCGACGCCAACGTCGGCGGGCAGCACAGCGTCGCGATGAACTCGAGCGTGAATCTGCGCAACCACATCAACTGAGGTCATCGAAAATGAGCAGAAAAATTATCAAGACGTCTTTTTTCGCCGCTGCTTGCCGCGCGCTTCGCTCCGAGAAGGGCGTATCGCTCGTCGTCGTCCTCATGCTGATGGTGATCATCCTCGCCATGGCGGGCGCGGGCATGCTCTTCAGCAGCATGGATCTGCGCGCGGCCGGCAACTACCGCGCCGGGACCCAGGCGTTCTTCGCCGCCGATACCGGCGTCAACGACGCCTATACGCGCATCGGGCTGGATCCCGACGCGTCAACGGCGGCGTTTGGTCCGATAACGCTTTCAACGCCCTCCGGCAACATCAAATACTGCAGCGGCAAGGCGCAGGATACCGGACCCAGTTGCACGGCCCAACCGTTGCAGGCCCCTCAGCTGATCAACGTCGCCGGATTTAATTTGAATCAGTCGGGAGTCCAATTTTATCAATATCAGATCAACGTCACCGGCGTGCAGCCGGTGCTGTCCGCGGTGCGTGAAGTCGAAGCCCAAGTCCAGTACGGGCCGGTTCCTAAATGAGGTGAGGCATGAAGAAGACCTTCGCTTGCATTCTGATTCTTTTTCTCGTTTTGGGCGGCCATGTGCCGCGGCTGCGCGCCGACGACAGCGATATCTTCGGCGCCAACGTCAAGCCCAACGTGATGTTCGCCCTGACGAGCTCGACCAACATGAATGAGATCATCAAGTCCGAGCCGTACACGCCGGGCACTACTTACAGCACTCCGGCGACCTACACATCAACCGTGGTTTACAAATACGTAAACTCCACTCCGGCGTGTAAGCCGGCGCCGAAGCCGTGCTACCTCGTCTACGCGAATACCGTCGGCGATGTCTCCGACTCCGGCGCGCAGACGGCGCTTGCCAGCGCGGGCTTCTGGAACGGCACGATCAGCGGCACTTCTGTCAGCCTCTTCTACGGCAACTACCTGAACTACACGCTGTGCACGACCTGCGGCACTGACCAGTCCAAAATCAGCATCATGAAAAGCGTTCTCACCAACCTGATCGGCAACACGACCGGCATCCGGTTCGGCGCAATGAGCTACTCTGCCGGCGGCGGCAAGATGATCGACGAGATCAAAGACATGACCGCCACAAACCAAGCCCAGCTCATCACCGACATCAACAACATGGACCTCCAATCTTCGGGCCATCCGATCGGCGCTCAGATGAACGCGGCGGGCGACTACTTCGAGGGGCATCTCACGGGCCTCTCAAGCCCCATCCAGTATTCCTGCCAGCCTAATTTCTTGATCGTCCTTACCGACGACGGCAACGACGGCAGCACCGATCCGCGGATTGAAGCGACGGATCTGTATACTCAGGATCATAACAGCACATTCTCCGGCATGCAGAATGTCATCGTGCATGTCGTCGCTTTCCAAACGGCGTCGAGCCCGTTGCAGGTCGATACGGTCAACCAGCTAAAGGACACGGCGAAGAACGGCGGCGGCAATTATTACTCGGCGTTCAACGCCGCCGAGCTGGAAAAGGCGCTCAACCAAACGATCAGCGCGGTTTTGAACGCGACGTACTCCTTCGCGACGCCCGTCGTCCCCAGCACCGGCACCAGCGGCACATCGCGCGCGTATCTCGCGTCGTTTCAGTCGAATCCCTCGCATCCTTTCTGGAAAGGCTACCTGAAGGCCTACAACCGCGATTCGAACGGGCTGATACCGATCGACGCGAACGGGATTCCGCTCTCTACCGCCGTGGCCTGGGAGGCCGGGCAACAGGTCAGCGCAACGGCCGATACGAGCCGGACGATCTATACCGCGATCAGCAATGCCCGAAGCGATTTCACCACCACCAACTCGAGCCTGACCTACGCGATGCTGAACGCTGCGGACAGCACGGAAAAAGATAAGATCGTCAAATTCATCCGCGGCTACGACACCTACGACGAAGACGACGACGGCAACACCGCGGAACAGAGACAATGGAAGCTCGGCGACATCTTCCATTCCACGCCGGCGCTGGTGCGGCCGCCTTCGAAATTCTCCACGGACCCGACTTACAATACGTTCAAAAATACCAGCAGCGTTTCCAGCCGCGCCACTATCCTGCTCGCCGGCGCGAACGACGGCATGATGCACGCCATCAACGAGAGCAATGGCAACGAGCTGTGGGCTTTCATCCCGCCCGATCTGCTCGACAACATAAAGGAGCTTACCGACGCGATCGGAACGCACGATTTCTATGTCGACGGCAGCCCGACGTCGGCGGATGTGAAAATCGGCGCCACGCCCACATGGAAAACCATCGGGCTGTTCGGCGAGCGGCGCGGCGGGCGAAATTATTACGCGCTTGACGTTACCGACACCGCGAGTCCTTCGTATCTTTGGAAATTCACCGAGTCGAAAATCGGCGAGACCTGGTCGGACCCGGCTATCGGCAAAGTGAGGATGAGCGGCGGCGGCGAAAAATGGGTCGCTTTCGTCGGCGGCGGCTACGATACGTCGAACAACAACGCGACGGGCAAGGTATTCTACGTCATCGATCTCACCGACGGCACCAAGCTTTGGGAATACTACAACAACAGCAACTCCGACGACCGTCAGTATATGAATTTCAGTCTGGCGGCGAGCCCGGCGATCGTCGACCTCGACAACGACGGCTACATCGATCATGTGTATATCGGCGACGTCGGCGGCCAGCTTTGGAAATTCGATGTCTCGGTGCCCGGGACGGTTTCCAGCGGCGTGGTAACGAACTGGACGGGCAAGCGCGTCTTTGCCGCATCTCCGTCGCAAACGAATCCGCCGGCGGCCGGCGAGTATTACCCGGCGCAAGGCATCTACGGACAGCCCGCCCTGGCGTACGACGGCTCGGGCAACCTTTGGGTCTACTTCGGCACCGGCGACCGCAACCACCCGATGAGCACCAGCACCAACCGGTTCTATGGCTTTACCGACGTCGCCAGCAACATGACGCAAGGCAGCAACCTCACGGAATCTTCGCTGACGAATTTGACCAGCGGCACGGGGACGATAAACAACGGCTGGTACGTCGTTCTTTCGAGCACGGAAAAAGTTTTAGCCGCCCCGGATGTCTTCAATAGCGTGGTTCTTTTTACCACGTTCACGCCGACGAGCAGCGTCACCTGCGGCGCCGCCGGCGGCACCGCGAAGCTTTACTCGGTGAATATGACCACCGGCGATGCGGCGCTGAACCTGGCCACCGGCGCTCCGTTGACAGCCGGTCAAAGCGCGTCCTCGAACGCCCAGGCGATCGGAACGGGCATCCCGTCGAAGCCGGTGATCGTCATGACCGGCTCGGGCATGGCCTATTCGGTAACGGGAACCACCGACATGCAGATCAACGAAACCCCGATCGCGACTCTCGTGAACAAGCAGATCGTCGGGTGGCGCGAGGTCTTTTAATTGCGCTCGATCGTCCTCACTTTCGCCGTCATCGGAGCGCTGGGCGTGGGCCGAGCCTGGGCGGCCGACGAGGCCGCGCCCCAGCCCGTCGATCGCGGCGTGGAGCTCCTGAAGCAGGGCAAGACAAGCCAGGCGGTCGATGAGTTTCTCAAAGCGATCGACGCCAATCCCAAAGACACCGTGAGCCGGTTGAATCTCGCGGCGATTTACGAGCGCGAAGGACGGCTCGACGAGGCGGTCTATCATTATGAGAAAGTGCTGAAGGTCGAACCCCAAAATGCCACGGCGCATAATAATTTAGGCGTCGTCTACGATCGCAAAGGACACTCCGAAGAAGCGCTCCGCGAGTTTGAAAGCGTGCTTGAAGTCGATCCTCAGAATCCGCTCGCGGCGAAGAACCTCGAGACGGCGAAGAAGAATCAAACCATCCGCCAGGAACGCGAGCGGCAAATCGCGGCGGCTAAACAGGCGGCGGAAGACAAGCCCGATAACCCCAGCGCCCAGTACGGTTTAGCGCGCGCCTATGCCTTCTACGGCGATAAGGCGCAGGCGCTGGCTTCGCTGGAAAAGGCGCTGCGGCTCGGTTTCAGAGATGTCGCCTACATCAAAGCCGACGCCGCTCTAGAACCCCTGCGCAACGACCCCGATTACCAGCGGCTGCTCGCCGGGCGGTGACGCCCTACCCCGTGCACCCCGATGCAAAACCGTCTCCTCCATCAAAGAATTTTACATGTAGCCGGGGAGGTGCTATATTCGAGCCGCATCATGTCGGGCTAGGGTGGTAAAGGAAAAGAATGGAAACCAAAAAAACCATCATGGTCGTGGACGATAACCCCGACATTATCACGATCGTGCGGACCATTTTGGAAGGCAAAGGCTATAACGTCATGTCGGCCTACAGCGGCGCGGAGCTGCTCTCGACCCTGGAAAAAGACAAACCCGATCTCGTCGTGCTCGATATCATGATGCCGCAGATGGACGGCCTCGAAGTGCTGACCCGGATGAAGGCTGCGCCCGACACCGCGTCGATTCCCGTGATCCTCCTCACCGCGAAAGTCCAGTACGAAGACGTCCTCGGCGGCTACAAGCTCGGCGCCGATTACTACATCACCAAGCCCTTCACCAGCACGCAGCTGATCAACGGCATCAATCTCCTCCTGGGCGAAGCGAAGCCCGCCTGACGCGGCCGCTCCAGCCGTAAAGCTCCGCTCCCCGAGGCGATAATCTCCTGGATTCTCGCCGCCGAGTTCTATATTCTTGATCTCGTGGTTCGTTTTATCACGTTCGAAGGGGGCGACGGTTCGGGTAAAAGCACGCAGCTGAAATTGCTCGCCGATTACTTTACGCGCCGCGGGCACCCTTGTCTTTGCACGCGCGAGCCGGGCGCGACGAATCTCGGCAAGATGATCCGGCGGGTGCTTCTGGAAGTCGGCGACGAAAGAATCTCCTCCGAGACCGAGCTTTTTCTCTACCTCGCCGACCGGGCGCAGCACGTTCATGAGATCATCCGGCCGGCGCTCGCCGCCGGCCAAATCGTGCTGTGCGACCGCTTCACCGATTCCACGGTTGCTTACCAGGGCTACGGCAGAGGAGTCGATCTCGCCGTTCTCGGCGATCTCAATCGCATGGCGAGCGGCGGTCTCGTTCCCGATCTGACGTTTCTGCTCGATTGCCCGGTCGAGGTGGGTCTTGCGCGCGCCGAAAAGAGAATTGAAACCCAGCATGGCGGCGACCGGCGCGAAGACCGTTTCGAGCGCGAGGCGGCGGAGTTTCACGCGCGCGTCCGCCGCGGCTTTCAGGAGCTGGCCCGACGCGACAGCCGGCGCGTGCGCCTCCTCGACGCGCGGCGTCCGGTCGAAGAGCTCCACGCCGAGATTCGCTCGATGGTCGACGCCGAGCTGGGGCGGTGAGAACCATGTCCCTTTCTTCGCATATCACCGGCCACGCGACGCAGCTCGCCACGCTGACCCAGGCCCTCGAGCAGGACCGGCTGCACCATGCGTATGTTTTTATCGGACCCGAAGGCATCGGCAAGCGGACCCTTGCGTTTTGTCTGACCAAGGCGATCCATTGCGCGGAGTCGGCGCACGATTTTTGCGGCGCCTGCGCGAGCTGCGTCAAAATCGAAAATCGCAATCATCCCGACGTACGGCTGATCGAGCCGCTTGCGGGCAAGAAAGATATCTCGATCGAGCAGGTGCGAGCGCTGGAAAAAGAGCTCAACTACCGAGCGTTTTCGGGGCAGAAAAAAATCGCCATCATCGATCCGGCCGCATCGATGAACTTTTCGGCGCAAAACGCTCTGCTCAAAACTCTCGAGGAGCCGCCGGCCGGCTCGATGCTGATCCTGATCGCGACCAGCGCCGGCGGGCTGCTCCCGACGCTTTTGTCCCGCTGCCTGCGTCTTACGTTCACTCCGTTGACCGAGGCCGATGTGACGCGCCATCTGGTCGAGCGGAAACGGATGAGCGCCGAGCGCGCCAAGCTTCTCGCCTCGATTTCGCTCGGCAGTCTCGGCCGGGCGCTCAGTCCGGAGATGGACGAGGTCGGGCAGAAAAGGGCGGCCTGGGTCGACGCTCTGGCGGCGGCGCGGGTCTCCGGCGGCTGGGCGTCATTCGCCGAAGAGCTCGCCAAAGACCGCGCCGAGACGCTGCAGTTTCTCGACTGGCTCGCGGAGTGGTATCGCGATGTTCTGGTTTATCAAGCGACGCAGGGCAGCGGCGAGGTCTCCAATCGCGACCTGCTGGAAAAATTGCAGGGTCAGGCCGCCGATCTAAGCGTCGGCAAAGCGCTGCGGCTGCGCTCGCGGGCGCTCGCCGCATCGGCGCGCATCCGCCGGAACGTCAACCGCCGATTGGCTTTGGAAAATCTGCTGGCGAAGATCGCCGGGCTCTCGGGATCCTATTAAAATGGACCGCATCTATCTCACGACGCCGCTTTACTACGTGAACGCCGAGCCGCACCTCGGCCACACCTATACGACGATCATCGCCGATACGCTCAAGCGCTATTACCGGCAGCAGGGCCTGGACGCGTTCCTGCTCACCGGAACCGACGAGCACGGCGATAAGATCGCGCAGGCGGCCAAGGCCAACGGCATGGAGCCCAAGGCCTACGCCGATCGCATCAGCGGGGTCTTTCGCGCGACCTGGGACGAGTGCGGCATCGCGTACGACCACTTCATCCGCACGACCGACGAATATCACAAGCGCTACGTGCAGGAGATTCTGCAAAAAATCTACGACAGCGGCGACATCTATTTCGGCGAATACGGCGGCTTTTACTGCTACGGCTGCGAGCGCTTCTACACGGAGAAGGAGCTCGTCGGCGGCAAGTGCCCGGACCATCAAACGGCGCCCGCTTACATCAAAGAAAAAAATTATTTCTTCCGCATGGGGAAATATCAGCAGCGGCTGATCGACGCGCTCGAAGCGAAGCCGGACCTCGTGCGTCCCGAGCGCTATCGCGGCGAGGTGCTCGCCTTTTTGCGCGAGCCGCTGGAGGATCTTTCGATCTCGCGCCCGAAAAGCCGGCTCGCATGGGGCATCCCGCTGCCGTTCGACTCCGAGCACGTCACTTATGTGTGGTTCGACGCGCTGCTCAACTACGTGAGCGCGCTTAAATACAAGGGCGAGGCGCTCTTCGAGGCGTACTGGCCGACAGCGAACCATCTGATCGCCAAGGACATCTTAAAGCCGCACGCGATCTACTGGCCGACGATGCTGATGGCGGCGGGCCTGCCGCTCTACGACCATTTGAACGTCCACGGCTACTGGGTGATGGACTCGGGCAAGATGTCGAAGAGCCTCGGCAACGTCGTGCGCCCGCTCGACATGAAGCAACGCTACGGTCTGGACGCGTTCCGCTATTTTTTGCTCCGCGAGATGGTTTTCGGACAGGACGCCAACTTCTCTTTCGAGGCGCTCGTCAACCGCATCAACGCCGATCTCGCGAACAACTTCGGCAATCTCGTGAGCCGCGTGCTGGCGATGCAGCAGCGGTATTTTTCGGGCGCCGTGCAGCCGCTCGGCGCCGAACGGCAAAGGGAAGACGCCGAGTTGAGAGATAAATTTCTCCAAGCCGAGGCGGAGATGAAGCAGCACATGGCGGCGCTGCAATTCCACCGCGCGCTCGAAGCGCTCTGGAGCGCCATCGATCACGCGAACCGCTATATCGTGCAGACCGCGCCGTTCAGCCTGTTCAAAGATCCGGCCCGGCACGCGCGCGTCGGCGAGATCCTGCACCATCTGCTGGAGGCGCTCCGCGCGAGCGCGCGCCTGCTCGCCCCGTTTCTGCCCGAAACGGCGGGCGAGCTGCGCACGCTGCTTGCCCTTCCGGAAGATTTCGCCGCGGCTGCGCCGTGGGGGAAATTTTTCGCTGCCGGGCATCAAGTGCTGCCGCCGAAGGTGTTGTTTCCGCGCATCGAGACCGCGGCCGAGTGATGCCTCTCGATTCACCGGCGCTCATCGACAGCCACGCGCATATTCAAGGAGCGGAGTTCGCCGCCGATCTCAAAGACGTAGTCGCGCG
>Ga0075423_10000138_pt1 | contig 47963 bp, 34 predicted proteins | sample SoiMethybrSBSTD2_FD_80114 | JGI IMG/M metagenome (GOLD analysis project Ga0075423, IMG submission 80114) | Bulk soil microbial communities from a Populus tree surrounding site in Tennessee, USA - Soil MetaG P. TD hybrid SBSTD2 | ecosystem: Environmental > Terrestrial > Soil > Tree plantation... | reverse complement strand
GGTCGTCGGCAGTGGCGCGTCGAGCCCAACCGCCGATGCTGCTCACAACCAGAGCGCCAAGGAGAATGAGCCCTCCCTGCAGCATCAGTTTCTGGGTTGTCGTGTGCATAGCCCTCTCTTGTATGTCCAGGCGGTCCCCATACTGCACCGCCCCATCAATTCCCTGTCAATCAGCCGAGTCGCGCCGCCAATCCCCCCGCGTCCCACCCGTCTTTTCGAGCAGTCGGACCTTTTCGATCTCCATCGCCCGGTCCGCCGCCTTCACCATGTCGTAAACCGTGAGCAGGGCGACCGACACGGCCGTGAGCGCCTCCATTTCCACGCCCGTCCGGCCGACCGCCTTGGCGGCGGCCCTCACCCGTACTCCCGGCAGTCCCTCGTCCAGCGTCGCGTCGACTTCCACATGGTCCAAGCCCAGCGGGTGGCACAGCGGGATCAGCTCGGCCGTCCGCTTCGCCGCCAGCGTCCCCGCCACCTCGCTCACGGCCAGCACGTCGCCCTTGGCCACCTGCTGGTCCGCCACGAGCCGGAACGCCTCGCGCGACATCCGGATCGCCCCTTCCGCCACTGCCGTGCGCACCGTGACGGGCTTGTCGCCCACGTCCACCATGCGCGCCCGGCCCGCTTCGTCCACATGCGACAGCTTCATGCCGGCTCCGCCAGGTCGTCGGCCAATACGGCCGCCACGAGCTGTGGGTTCACGTTCCCCTGTGCGAGGCCGCGCGCTTCGAGGACTCGGGCGATCGCCGCGACCACCCGCTCGGTCTCGCCGCCGGCACGCGCTTGCTCGCGCAGTCGCTCGAGCAGGCCGTCCAGCATGTCGGTGAACCCACCTCGTGCCTGGAACGGCTGCAGGCCAAGCGCCGATCCATACCTGCGCACCGGACCTGCTTCGACAGCCGCCAGGAACCGGTCTGCCGCCTCTGCCCCCCTCACCCTGCTATCCCCATCTGCAAGGAGCCTGCCTATCCGCCCGTCCGCCAGCGCAACCTGTTGCGCCAATTCGCGTTGCCTTGTCACGCCGAGCTCCTGCTGAGCGAATGCTGCCACGACGCTGTCGGCCAGTCCTGCCACTCGGACCCGCACTACGCGAGACAGAATGGTCGGGAGCAGCGCATCAGGCGCGGCGGTCGTCAGCACGAACACCGTATCCGCTGGCGGCTCCTCGAGCGCCTTCAGTAACGCGTTCGCGGCCGCGTCGGCTCCCGTCTGAGGGACCAGACGCTCTGCATCGCCGATCACGAAGACTTTTCGCCGACTCATCGCCGGCGTCAGCACCAGGCGTCGCAGCAACAGGCGAACGGCGGCGATACCATGGCTCGCCAAACCCGAGGGCGGCTCGTAGCGCGGCTGCTGACGTCGCGCCGCCATCTCCTCCCCCAACGCCTCCTCTACCAGCTCCACGTGCTTGTCCGCATCGCCGCCCTTCTTGGACAACTCGAGCGGCACGAACCAATGCACGTCGGGGTGCGACAGGCTCAGGACCAGCTTGCAATGCTGGCACTCGCCACACCCTTCGCCGGCCTTACTCCGGGCCTTGTCCGCGGCTTTCTCACACACCAAGGCCTGCGCCAACCAGAGTGCCAGGCGTTGCTTCCCGACGCCGGGCGGGCCCTCAAACAGGAGGGCTTGTGGCAACCGGCCGGAGGCGATCGCGCCTGCCAGCCGGTGTCGGATCCCCTCATGGCCGTACAGGGGGGGGATTGGCATGGCGGGAATCTAGTCTGGGGTCGTAAAAGGGGGCCGTGTGCAAAACGCAACACACTATGTACCAACGTGTTAAGCATATTTTTTGGGGCTTGTGCTAGTGTAAATGATTACGCTAAATCGTATTACAATAGAAAGTGAGCGCACACTCGCGAGATAATGCCCAATTTCCTTACGTTTTCGGTATTTGTTCGGCATGCGCGGGCGCAACAGTCGGCTGCCTCTACGGTGGCGCCGACGCAGCGTCGTCACCGGCAACGAGCCGAGCGGCTGCCCGCAGTTGCGGCGGCTGCCCCACCACGACCAGCACGTCGCCGGCGGCGAGGCAGAAATGCGGACCCGGAGTAGCGATCTCCTCCGTGCCCCGACCGACCGCCAGGACCAGCGCACCGGTCTGCGTTCGCAGACCGGTGGCCGCGAGGGTCCGGCCGACCACGGGCGAGTTCGCGGCGAGCCGCAGCCGCTCCACCGCCATCTGCGGAATGCCGGCCACCTCGCCCAGGCTCATGCGTCCCGCTCCGTCTCCGCCGCGCAGCGCCTCGTAATGGGACGCGCGGATCTGATCCACCAGGCGCCCGATGTCGGACCGGGGGACGTTGTAGTGTGCCAACACGCGCGCGAAGATCTCGATCGAGGTCTCGAACTCCTCCGGGATCACGACGTCCGCGCCGAGCCGGCTGAGCTCGGGGATTTCCGTCACGTAGCGGGTGCGCGCGATGATGTGGATGCGGGCGTTGAGACCGCGACCGACGCGTACCATGCGACGGGTCGCCGCGGGGTCGGAGATCGCGACGACCAGCATACGGGCGCGCTCCGCGCCGAGGGCGCGCAGGATCTCTTCGCGGGTGGCGTCGCCGTAGAAGGCAGGCTCACCGCGCGCGCGGGCCTGCTGCACCGTCTGGGCGTTGAGCTCGACGATGAGGTACGGGGCTCGGATGGACCGCAGCGCGGCCGTGAGGTTGCGCCCATTCAGGCCGTACCCGGCGACGATGACGTGGTCGGTGAGCGGCTGGTCGGCGACCGCGATCGCCCCGGGGCGGAGCCCCGGCAGGAGACGGTCGAGGGGGACCAGTCGCTCCAGCCCGTCGAGCAGCGCCGGGCCCCCCTGGAGGAGAAACGGTGTGACGAGCATCGTCAGCACGGCCACCGCGAGAAACGTCTGATAGAGGCTCTCCGACAGGAGCCCGGTCCCTCGCCCTTCGCGCGCCAGCACGAACGAGAACTCGCCGATTTGCGAGACGGCCAGGCCGGCCAGCAGGGCCACCCGCCCGGAATAGCCCATGAGGGCGGGGCCCACCGCCGCGAGCAAGGCCTTGCCCCCCATGACCCCCACCACCCCGCCAAGCGCGAGCACCGGGTGGTCGCGGAGGAACTCGACTTGTACGAGCATGCCGACCGCCACGAAGAACAGGGAGATGAAGACGTCGCGGAACGGCAACAGCTCGGCCATCGCCTGGTGGCCGTAGTCGGATTCGGAGATGACGAGTCCCGCCAGGAACGCGCCCAGGGCCAGGGACGCGCCTGCCGCGGCGGTGCCGAGGGCCGTGAGGGTGCCGACCAGGATGACCGCGATGAGGAACAGCTCCCGACTGCGGGTCTTGAGAATCTCGGCGAGGACACGCGGGACCACGGTCCGGGCCAGCACCAACACGCTGATGACGACGAGCACCGCCTTGCCGAGCGCCAGGAACAGCGCTCCGGCACCGCCGCCCGACCGCCCGGCGAGAAACGGGAGGACGAGCATCATGGGCACGACGCACAGATCCTGAAAGATCAGCACGCCGGTGGCGAGGCGCCCGTGGGGAGCGTCGATCTCACCCTTGTCGGTAAGGCCCTTGAGCACGATGGCGGTGCTCGAGAGCGCGACGAGGAAGCCCAGGAGGATGGCCACCCGCCAGTCGAAGTGCAGGGCCACCGCCAGGAGGGTTGCGAGCACGACGGTGAGGACTATCTGCGATCCGCCGCCGGCGACCACCTGCCGTCCCATCTCCCGCAGGCGACTCAGCGAGAACTCGATTCCGATGGTGAAGAGCAGGAGGATGACACCCACCTCCGCAAGGCTCTCCACCTGGTGCGCGTCGGAGACCAGGCCGAGCGCGTTGGGGCCGAGGAGGACGCCCGCGACGATGAACCCCGGGAGGGCCGGGAGCTTGATACGGTGAAACACCAGAATGACGAGCAGGGAGACGGCGAAGATGATCGCCAGGTCCTTGAGGACGTGGTACTCGCTCATGGCGGCTCGTGGTATGTCATTGCCCCGGGCTCAGTTGGGGTTGGCGGTGACGCAGGACACACGCCTCGTGTGAAGACCATAATGGAAAGCCGTGTCGCCGGGTGCAAGGTTGTGGCGCGCATTTCGTGCAGCATTACCCCAGCACACTCGCGGGCATCATTAGACGTGGGCACGAGCCGGTTTAGGCTGCTGCGGCAGGACGACGCCGTTCGCGACGCGGAGCTGTCGCGCACGGAGGCGCAGCTGCGCGCCACCGCGCGCCAGCAGGAAGCGGTGGCCCACATCGGCCAACGGGCCCTGGCCGGCGCGCCGCTGGACGAGCTCATCGCCGGTGCCGTGGCCATCGTGGCCCGAGTGCTCGAGGTCCCGTTCGCCAGCGTGCTCGAGCTCCGACCGGAGAGTCGGACGCTGCTGCTGCGCGCCGGCGTCGGTTGGCGCGACGGCGCCGTCGGGCGCATGGTGTTGCCCACGGATGCGGACTCGCACGCCGGGTATGTGCTGCGTTCGACGGGCCCGGTCGTGGTCGAGGACCTGGCGACCGATGCGCGATTCGGCAGCGCACCGCTCTTGGCGGCGCAGGGCGTGGTCTCGAGCCTGAGCGTCCTCGTGCACGGCAAGACCCGCCCCTTCGGTATTCTGGGCGTGCATACGGCGCAGCCCCGCGAGTTCTCGATCCACGACACGCACTTCCTGCAGGCGGTGGCGAACGTCCTGGCCACCGCGATCGATCGCGCGTACGCCGAGGAGGCGTTGCGACGTAGCGAGGAGCACTTCCGCTCCCTCATCGAGAACGGGTCGGACATCGTCACGATCGTGGGCGAGAACGGCGTGTTCCGCTATGCCAGTCCGTCCGTGGAGCGCGTGCTCGGGTACGCGCCACGGGACCTGCTCGAGCGCAACGCGTTCGACTACGTCCACCCGGACGACATTCCGATCGTCGCGGAGGCCCTGGCGGGCGCGATACGTCACCCCGGGGTCCCCCACGCCGCGCAATTCCGGTTCCGAGCGCAGGACGGTGCGTGGCGGGTGCTCGAAGCCGTAGGCCAGGCGCGCGTAGGTCCCGGGGACGCTGCCCAGCTGATTGTCAACGCCCGCGACGTCACCGAGCGGCGACGTCAGGAGCGAGCGCTGCGCGAGAACAAGGAGCGACTGCGGACGGTGATCGCCGGCGCCCCGCTCGTGCTGTTCGCGCTCGATCGTGCGGGGGTATTCACGATGGTCGAGGGGCGCGGACTCGACGCCGTCGGCGTGCGGCCCGCCCTGCTGATCGGCCGCTCGGCGTTCGAGCTGTTCGCGGACCTGCCGCAGGCGCTCGCGGACGTGCGCCGCGCCCTCACGGGGGAGTTGTTTTCATCCACCGTCGAGGTGTTCGGCGTCGTGTTCGAAGCGTGGTATTCGCCGGTGCGGGACGCTGATGGGGCGGTGGCCGGGGTCATCGGCGTCGGGACCGACATCACCGAGCGGTGCCGGGCTGAGGCCGCCCTGCGCCAGTCCGAAGAGAGTCACCGCGCGCTGGTGCAGCACGCCTCCTACGCCATCTACCGGTCTTCCGTCGAAGGGCGGTTCCTCACCGTGAACCCCGCCCTCGTGCGGATGCTGGAATACGAATCTGAGGAGCAGCTGCTGGCGGTGGACCTCGCCGTCGACGTCTATGCGGACCCGGAGGAGCGCCGGCGGATCCTCGAGCGCTTCGAGGCCGCCGACGTAGTCGAAGGCGTGGAGGTCACCTGGAAGCGCCGGGACGGCGAGGAGATCCTGGTGCGGCTCTCGGGCCGCGCGGTGCGCCGCCCCGGGGGCGCGATCGAGGCCTTCGAGACGATCGCGGAGGACGTGACGGAACGGCGCGCGCTCGAGGAGCAGCTGCGCCAGTCCCAGAAGATGGAGGCGATCGGCCAGCTCACCGGCGGCATCGCCCACGACTTCAACAATCTGCTCACCATCATCCTGGCGAACGCCCAGCTGGTCGCCAAGGCGCTCCCGCCCGGCCAAACGGACACGCACGCCGACCTTCGAGATGTGATGTCGGCGGCCCTGCGGGGCCGCGTGATGGTGAAGGAGCTGCTCGGGTTCGCGCGCCGCTCGCGCCTCGACCTCCAGTCGATACACCTCGGCGGGCTGGTCGGTGATCTGTCCGGGTTCCTGCGCCGGATCCTACCGGCGGATGTCGAGATCATCACCGCGAGCGAGGAGGACCTCCCGGACGTGCGCGCCGATGTGCATGCCACGGAGCAGATCCTCTTCAACCTCGTCACCAATGCCCGCGATGCGATGCCGGACGGCGGCGTGCTGCGGATCGAGACCCGCCGCGTGCACCTGACCGAAGATCAGCGCCAGACGTGGGGGTCGGTGCGCGCCGGCGAGCACGTCTGCCTCTCGGTGGGCGACACCGGGATCGGGATGAACGAAGAGACGCGCGCGCACATGTTCGAGCCGTTCTTCACCACCAAGCCGGCGGGGAAGGGGACCGGGCTCGGCCTGGCCACCGTGTACGGGCTGGTGAAGCAGCACGGCGGCGGCATCGATGTGGACAGCGAGCCGGGGAAGGGAACGCGATTCCGGATCTATTTCCCCAGCGCCGACGGGGTCGCGCCTGCGGTGCCCCGCCGCGCCGCGGTCGCCGACGTTCGCGGCGGCCGCGAAACGATTCTGGTCGTGGAAGACGACGACCAGCTGCGCCGCTCCGTCAAACGCATCCTCGAAGCGGCCGGGTACCAGATCGTCACGGCGGCGGACGGCCTGGAGGCGCTCGAGGCGCTGCGTCAGACGGCGGGTGTGCAGCTCGTGTTCTCGGATCTCGTCATGCCGCGCCTGGGGGGACCCGCGCTGTACGACGCCGCGCGCCGGGAGGGCCACACCACGCCGTTCCTGTTCGCCAGCGGCTACTCGGATCCCGCGCGCGCCGCGAACCTCGATCCCGCGGTGCCCCTGCTCCACAAGCCGTGGACGGAACCGGACTTACTCGAGCGAATCAGAAACATCTTGGATCACAAACGGGAAGCACTGCAGCAAGCGGGGACTGCTCCGGCGACCTGATCTGCGGCCGTCACCGCATCGTCCCTCTCCCGTCTCCGCTCTCCCCATCGAGCACCTCCCGCACCTTGCGGGCGAGGCTGTCTGGTAGGAACGGCTTCTGCAGGAACGCGACGCCGGCATTCAACACGCCTTGGCGGACCATCGCGTCGTCGGTATAACCGGACGTGTAGAGCACTTTCATGCCGGGCCGCGCGGGTGCCAGCCGCTCGGCGAGCTCGCGGCCGCTCATGCCGGGCATCACGACATCGGTGACGAGGATGTCGATGCCACTGCCGTATCGAGCGGAGAGCTCCAGCGCGGACGGTCCGTCGGCGGCGTCGAGCACCCGGTAGCCGCGGGCCTCCAGGCTGCGGCGGGCGAGCGTGCGCACCGGCGCCGCGTCCTCGACCAGCAGGACCGTCTCGTCGCCGCCGCGCACCGGCCGCGGCTCCAGCGCGGGCACCGGCGCCTCGGCGGCGCCCGGCACTCGGGGGAGGTAGATCTTGACGGTCGTGCCGTGCCCCGGCTCGCTGTAGACCCAGATGTAGCCGCCGCTCTGCTTGACGATCCCGTACACCGTGGCGAGGCCGAGGCCCGTGCCCTTCCCGACCTCCTTGGTCGTGAAGAACGGCTCGAACAGGTGTGCCTGGGTCGTCTCATCCATGCCGACGCCGGTGTCCGCGACCGCCAGGCAGACGTAGTCCCCGGGGGGCATGCGGTGGCGCCGCTCGACGTGCTCCTCACGGAGCGTGACGCGCGTCGTCCCGATGCTCAGCCGGCCCCCGCCGGGCATGGCGTCGCGCGCGTTGACGGCGAGGTTCAGGAGCACCTGCTCGAGCTGACCGGGATCGGCGTTGACCGCCCCCGCGGCGGGGTCCCGCGACGTCGCGAGCTCGACGTCTTCGCCGAGCAGCCGCCGCAGCATCCGGTCCATGTTCGCGACCACGGCATTGACGTCGAGCACCTTGGGAGCGAGCACCTGCCGGCGGCTGAACGCCAGCAGCTGCCGCGTGAGCTCGGCGGCCCGCAGCCCCGCGTGCCGGATTTCCTCGGCGTCCTCGCGCCGCGGGTCGCCGGGCGGGGTGTTGTGCAGCAGCAGCTGGGTCGAGCCCAGGATGGCGGTGAGCAGGTTGTTGAAATCGTGGGCGATGCCGCCCGCCAGCTGCCCCACGGCTTCCATCTTTTGGGATTGGCGCAGCTGCTCCTCGAGCTGGCGCTGCGCGCTCACATCCCGTGCGAGCACCAGCCGGGCGCGCCGTCCGGCGAACTCGATCGGCCGGGCGACCAGATCCACGTCGAATCGTTTACCCTGTTTGGTCCAGTGACGCACCCCGGCGCGGACGGCCCCCTCGTCCGGCCGATGCGCCAGCTCCTCATCGAGCCGGGCCTGCTCTTCCGGCGGACGAATGTCCCGCAGCGTGAGCTGCAGGAACTCCTGCTCCGTGTGCCCGTACCGGGCGACGGCGGCACCATTCACGGCCAGGATGCGAAGCGTCTCGAAGTCGTACACGAACATCGGCTCGGGATTGGTCTCGAACAGGAGCCGGTATTTGCGCTCGCTCTCGTGCAGCTGCTCTTCCGTGCGCTTCCGCTCGATCGCCATGGCGACCTGGGTAGAGACGAACTGCAGGACGTGCCTCTCCGTCTCGCGGTAGCGGACGCCGGGGGCGTACGTCTGCGCGACGAGCACGCCGATCGTGCGGTCGCCGATTTTCAATGGCACGCCGACCCAGTCGATCGATGGCGGCCCGATCAGCTCGACCTCGCCGCGCCGCTCGAGCTCCGCCTGCACTTCCGGCGTGACGAGCAGCGGCTGGCCGGTCCGGAGCACGTATTCGGTCAGTCCCTTGCCGGGCGTCTTTGACGGGAAGTCCGTGTCGTACTCGTCCACGTGGTACGGGAATGTCAGCTGATCGGTCGCGGCGTCGTACAGCGCGATATAGAAGTTCTCGGCGGGCATCAGCTCGCCTACGATCCGGTGAATCGCGCCGAACAGCTCCTGCAGCGTGCGCGCGGCGTGCGCCGCTTCCGAGATCCGATAGGTGGCGAGCTGGATCTGCTCGGCCCGTTTCGCCTCGGTGACGTCGCGGAAGCTCCACACGCGGCCGACGCTCTTCCCCGCGATTCGTTGGGGTTGGGAGAGGCGCTCGAAGATGCGACCGTCCTTGAAGGTCAGGACGTCGAAGCTCGAGGCGTCGGGACGCGCGTACAGCTCGCGCACCTTGTTCAGGAATCCCTGCGGGTCCGCGAGCTGCTCCAGAACGAACGCGATCGTGTGGGCGTCGTCCTTGGCCTCGAGAATCGAGTCGGGGACCCGCCACAGCTCGGCGAACGTGCGGTTGAAGCTGACGATGCGGCCCGCCAGGTCCACGACCAGAATCCCTTCGGCCGTGGATTCGAACGTCGCGTTGAGCAGCGACAGCGTCTCGCGCAGGCCGCGCTCCGCGCGCTGGCGCTCGGTGATGTCGCGGTAGTTCACGACGATCGCGCCGATGGACGGGTCGTCCAGGCGGTTCACGCCGATCGCCTCGAGCTGGCGCCAGCTGCCGTCCTTGTGCAGGGCGCGCAGCTCCGTCTTGACGAGATGGCCGGGCCGCTGCATGAGCTCGCCGAACAGCTCCAAGGCGGCGCTGCGGTCATCGGGGTGGACGAGCTCGAAGGCGCTCCGTCCCACGTTTTCAGTCGCGCCGTAGCCGAGCACCGGCTGCGTGGACTGGCTGGCGTACTGTACCGTGCCGTCCGGCCCGAGCAGCATGACGACGTCACTGGAGTGCTCGACCAGCGCGCGGAACCGTTGTTCGCTCGCGCGCAGCCGCTCGGCCGCCCGTTTGCGATCGGTGATGTCCCGGCCCACCAGCACCACCTGATCGCGGCTCATGGGGGAGATCGCCCCGGAAAACCAGACTTCGCGGCCTCCAATCGACAGGCTGTACTCGAAGTGGACCGTCGTCCGGGTCTCGAGCGCGGTGCGGATATGCGCCATGAACTGCTCCGCCTGGGCGTGGTCGAACACTTCCCGCAGCCGCTTGCCGAGCAGCTCGGAGGCCGGGCGGTACAGCAGGGAGGGGTTGGTGGGAGCGATCTTGACGTAGCGACCCTCGGCGTCGAGCACCAGGATCACGTCGTTGATCGCCGCGAACAACGCCTCGAGCTCGGCATCGGCGTCGCGCGCCACGGGAGCTGCGGGCTTCGAGGTGGTCATTCTCCGGGGGACCAATACTCACCCGGTGACCACGTCGGGGCAACTCCCCCGGCGACTGAGGTGACGGGTGTCACCCCGCCCTCACCGGTCGAGCACTTCGCGCACTTTGCGGGCGATGGCATCGGGCGTGAACGGCTTCTGCACGTAGGCGGAGCCGGGCTCGAGCACGCCGTGCCGCGTGACGGCGTCGTCGGTGTACCCCGACATGAAGATCACCCGGGCATCCGGGCGCAGGCCGGCGAGTCGGCTTGCGAGCTCGCGCCCGTTGAGGCCCGGCATCACGACGTCCGTGAGGAGCAGATGGATGGTGCCGGAATACCGGGTCACGATGTCCAGCGCGGACTCGGCGCTGGCGGCTTCGAGCACGGTGTAGCCGTGGCGTTCGAGCACCTGGCGGGCGACGCTGCGCACCGGTGCTTCGTCCTCGACCACCAGGACCGTCTCGCTGCCGCGCGCCGGGCGCGCCGGCGCCTGCGCGGGCTGGGACGCGCGCTCCGCCAGCTCCTCCACACGCGGCAAATAGAGCTTGAACGTGGTGCCGCGCCCGACCTCGCTGTAGACCCAGATGAATCCACCGCTCTGCTTGATGATGCCGTATACGGTGGCGAGCCCCAGCCCCGTGCCTTTGCCCTTTTCCTTGGTCGTGAAGAACGGCTCGAACATGTGAGCCTGGGTCTCCTCGCTCATCCCGGTGCCGGTGTCCGAAACGGCGAGCAGCACGAAGGGGCCCGCGCGAGCGGGATAGTGGTCAGCGGCGTAGGCCTCGTCCAAATCCACGTTCCCCGTCTCCAGGGTGAGCTTGCCGCCGTTCGGCATCGCGTCGCGCGCGTTCACGGCCAGGTTCATGATCACCTGCTCGAGCTGGCCGGGGTCGACCTTGACCCGCCCCGTGGTCGGTGCCAGCCGCGTGGCGAGCTGGACGTCTTCCCCCAGGAGGCGGCGCAACATCTTCTCGAGGTCCGAGACCAGCTTGTTGACCTCGAGCACCGTGGGCTGCAGCACCTGCTGGCGGCTGAACGCCAGCAGCTGGCGCGTCAGCCCGGCGGCGCGATCGGCGGCCTTGTGGATCTCGTCAGCGTCCTGGCGACGGGGATCAGTGGCGCCGAGGTCCTCGAGGAGGAGATCGGCGTAACCCGTGATGGCCGTGAGGATGTTGTTGAAATCGTGGGCGATGCCGCCCGCCAACCGGCCGACCGCTTCCATTTTCTGGGCTTGCCGCAGCTGCTGTTCGAGCTGGACGCGCTCCGTGACGTCGCGTCCGATGCCCAGGATGCCGACCAGCCGACCCTCGTGGAGCTGGGGTGTCGCGGAGAACTCTCCGACGCGGTACTCGCCCTTCGCCGTCCGGACCCGGAACTGGCTGGCGGGGCGGAGCTCGCCGCGCACCACCCGCCCGAGCAGCTCGAGCGCCAGCGGGAGATCCTCGGGATGCACCAGGCGCTCGAACGGCTGGCGCACCCACTCCTCGCGTCGCCACCCGGTGATGGTCTCGAACGCCGGGTTGAGGGATGCGATCGTGCCTTCGGGGGAGAGCGCGAAGATGATGTCGCGCACGCCCTCCACGAGGGTACGGTAGCGCTCTTCGGACTCGCGCAGCGCCGCTTCGGCCTTGCGGCGCTCGGTGACGTCGCGGAAGTTGACCACGATGGCGCCCACCGCGGGCTCCGCCAGGCGGTCCACCGCGACGGCATCGATGTGGCGCCAGGATCCGTCTTTGTGACGCCAGCGGAGCTCCAACCCGGTGGGTGTACCCGGGCTCGCCATGACTCGGCGCAGCAGGGCGTGAACCCGCGGAACGTCGTCGGGATCCACCCGCGCGAATCCGGGGTGGCCCACGAGCTCGGCCGGCGGGAAGCCGAGCAGGCGCTCGATGGAGTGGCTGGCGAACAGCAGGGTCTCGTCGGGGGCGAGGAGGGCGACGGCGTCCGCGCCGTGCTCGATCAGCGCGCGAAACCGCTCCTCGCCCTGGCGCCGGGCCTCCTCGGCGCGCGCCTGCTCGGTCCGCGCGCGCCGCAGATCGAGGGCGCGCACCACGGCGGGGCCTACCCGCTCGAGGTGGTGCTTCACGACGTAGTCCGCGGCGCCCGCCTTGATGTATTCCGCGGCGGTTTCTTCGTCGAGGCTTCCCGTCACGACGATGACGGGTGTGTCCGGCATCTCGAGGAGTGCGATGCGCAGCGCGTCGGCCGCGCCGAAGGTGGGCAACGAGTGGTCCGTCAGGATGATGTCGGGGGCGAAGGTCTGGAGCGCCTCCCGGTATGCGCGCTCGGAGTCGACGCGGCGCGTCGCCCCCTTGATGCCGGCGCGGCGCAGCTCACGCTCGATCAGCGCCGCGTCGTCCTCGACGTCCTCCACCATCAGAACCCGCACGAGTTCCGACATCGTCTCAGCGCGGCTGCTCGTTCAACAGCAGCCAGTACAGCCCCACCTCGGAGACGGCGCGCGCGAAGGCCTCGAAATCCACGGGCTTGACGATGTAGCTGTTGGCGCCCAGCCGGTACGCCGCCGCGATGTCGGGCTCTTCCTTGGAGGAGGTGAGCACCACGATCGGCAGCGCGCGCGTGCGCTCGTCGCTCTTGAGTCGCCGCAGGACCTCCAGCCCGTCCACTTTCGGGAGCTTCAGGTCCAGGAGAATCACGCGCGGCGTGACGCCGAGCTCGCGCAGCGGATGGCCCGGTTCGCCGAAGAAAAATTCCAGCGCCTCGGCCCCGTCGCGGGCGACGAACACCTGATTCGCGAGGTTCCGGGCCTTCAGGGCGCGCAAGGTGAGCTCCACATCGCTCGGGTTGTCCTCGACCAGCAGGATCTCGACTTCCGAATGCCCGGTCATGCGATCACTCGTCGTGGCAGGATGGAGGAGAACCGTGGCATGCACACGTACTGGACAAGCGTGCTGCCACGCTAGGGTGTTTTTGCGGCACTGAGGGGCGCTTTTGCGGCATTCCGAAAGGAAGACGGCTTGGGCGAATCACCGTCGAGGTTGGGCGTGCGGTCCCTCCCTCTAGACCTCCAGCGATTACACCCAAGCCGCCTACGCTGCTCACCTCGAGACGCGGCGGCGTGACCGCGCGGCGCGTCGCGGGACTGGCGCACAATACGAAAACCCGTTGGGACAAGCAAGACTGTTGTGCGCGCGCAACAACTTAGTCCCACAAACCCGTGCAGCTCCCGAGGCAGGACTCGAACCTGCGACCCGCCGGTTAACAGCCGGCTGCTCTACCAGCTGAGCTACTCGGGAAGGCGCGGACAAATATCGCGGGACCCGTGACGGAGTTCAACCGGGTCGTCCACGCACCGGCAGCTCCGCCAGCACCATGCCCACCAGGATCAACGCCCCGCCACCCCACTGCATCAGTGCGAGCCGCTCTCCGAGGACCAGCCACGACGTCACCGCCGCAAACAGCGGCTCGAAGCAGAAGATCAGCGCGGCCCGCGCGGTCGACATCTCCCGCTGGGCGCGCATCTGCAACACAAAGCAGATCGTGCTCGCGAACACGACCGTGTACAGGAGCGCGCCGACGAAGCGCGGCGTCCAGTGAATGTGCGGCCGCTCGAGCAGGGCGGTCGCGAGCGCACCCACCACCGCCGTGCCGGCGACCTGAAAGAACACGAGACGCCGGGGGTCATAGCGTCGTGCCAGCTCCGTGACCGCGACGATCTGGCCCCCGAAGCACACGGCGCAGATCAGCGTCAGCAGATCACCCCGATTGAGGCCGCCGGCGTCCGGCGCCGTGAGCAGGTAGATGCCCAGCGTGGCGAGCGTGAGCGCGGCCGCCGTGAGCCAGCGGGGCCGCTCGCCCAAGAGTGCGAGTGCGATCACCGGCGCGAGCACGGACGACACCGCTACAATGAACGCCGAGCGCGACGGCGTCGTGATCACCAGTCCCGCGGTCTGCGCGATGAATCCGACGGCGACGAGCGCGCCCAGGAGGGCGCCGCCCCACAGCTCCGGGCCGGCGGGGCGCGGGCGCCAGCGGGCCCACGGAGCGAGCGCCAGCGCCGCGATGCCGAAGCGGACCGTCAGGAACGCGAACGGTGTCGCATCCGCGAGGGCGCTCTTGACCGCGACGAAACTGGTCCCCCACAGCGCGGTCGCGACCAGCAGCGCCAGATCTGCCTGGCGCCGCGTCATCGAGCGGTCGGAACGCTCACGCGATGTCCCTGAGATAACGTCCGGTGGGAGAATCGGCGCTGCGGGCGATGTCCTCCGGGGTTCCCTGCGCGACCACGCGCCCACCCCCGTCACCGGCTCCCGGCCCCATCTCGATCACCCAGTCGGCGCGCTTGACGACGTCGAGATGGTGCTCGATCACGAGCACGGTGTGGCCGGCGTCGACCAGCCGGTCCAGCACGCGGCACAGCGTTCGGACGTCGTCGAGGTGCAGCCCCGTGGTCGGCTCGTCGAGGATGTAGAGCTTGCGCCCGGCGCGACCCTTCGCGAGCGCCAGCTCGCGGGCAATCTTCAGGCGCTGCGCCTCGCCGCCGGACAGCGTGGTCGCGGGCTGCCCGAGCCGCAGGTATCCGAGCCCGACCTGTTGCAGGTGCCACAGGGCGCGGGCCAGCCGGGGCTGGCGATGAAAGTGCTGCAGCGCCTGGTCGACGGTCCACTCAAGCATGTCGTGGATCGAGCTGCCGCCCAGCTTCACCTCGAGCACCTCCTGCTTGAAGCGCTTGCCCCCGCAGACTTCGCACGGCACGAACACGTTGGCGAGGAACACCATCTCGACCAGCACGTGCCCCGCGCCTTCGCACGCCTCGCACCGGCCGCCGGCCACGTTGAAGGAAAACGTGCTGGGTGTGTACCTCCGCGCCCGCGCCAGCGGCTCGGCGGCAAACAGGGCGCGTAGCTCGTCGAACGCCTTGATGTAGGTGATAGGGTTGGAGCGCGGCGTGCGGCCGATGGGGGCTTGGTCCACGAGCACCACATCGCTGATCGCCTCCCAGCCGTCGAGCGCCCGCACCTCCCCGACCGGCTCGCCCAGATGCTGCTTCGCGCCGTGCGCGCCCGTGAGCCGCGACTCGAGCTGCCGGAACAGCACGTCGTGCACCAGGGTCGACTTGCCGGACCCCGATACACCCGTGACCGCCGTGAGCGTGCCCAGCGGAATGCGTGCGTCCACGCCCTGGAGATTGTGCAGCCGGGCACCCTTCACCTCGAGCCAGCGCCGCGCCGCACGGCGTGCCGACGGCACGCCGATACACTTCTCACCGGACAGGTATTGTCCGGTGAGGGTCCCCGCCGCGCGAACCCCGGCGGCGGGCCCCTGATACACGAGCGCGCCCCCCGCCTCGCCGCTCCCCGGACCCAACTCGACCATCCAGTCGGCGGCCCGCATCGCAGCGGGGTCGTGCTCGACCACCACGACGGTGTTGCCGCCGTCGGCGAGCCGGCGCAACAGGCCGAGCAGCCGGCCGGTATCGGCCGGATGGAGGCCGATGGTCGGCTCGTCGAGCACGTACAGCGTATCGACGAGGTGCGAGCCGAGGGCGTTGGACAACGCGATCCGCTGGGCCTCGCCCCCCGACAGGGTGCGCGTCAGCCGGTCGAGGGTGAGGTAGCCCAGGCCGACGTCGTTCACGAACGAGACGCGGGCGGCGAGCTCCGCCAGAATATGGACTGCCACGGCGCGCTGGAACGGGGTCAGCTCGAGCGCCGCGAGCCAGTCGAACAGCGCGCCGACCGGGAGCGCGGCGACGTCGGCGACCGTTCGGCCGCCCACCCGGACAGCCAGTGCTTCGGGCTTGAGGCGCGCGCCGCCGCAGGCGGGGCAGACCTTCGCCAGCTGGTACTGCCGCAGGAAGACGCGGATGTACTGCTTGTACCGCTTGGCCTCGAGACGCTGGAGGAACGGGAGCATGCCGAGGAATCGGCCGGTGGCGCCGTTGAGCAGGAAATGCCGGGCCTTCGCCGGCAGGTCCTCCCACGGGGCGTCGAGCGGGATGCCCTTGGCCCGCGCCGTCTCGCGCAGGAGGCGACGGCGGCCCTCGTAGCGCGGCTTGGTCCACGGATCGAGCGCACCCTGTGCCACGCTCTTCCTGGGGTGAGGCACGATGAGCGATTCGTCGTACTCCAGGACGGCGCCGAAGCCGTTGCATCCGGGGCAGGCGCCGCGCGGGTTGTTGAACGAGAACAGGATCGGCGTCAGCGCGGGCGCGGCCGTCCCGCAATTCGAGCACGTGGGATGAGCAGAGAAGCGACGCCGGTCGCCGTTGTGCAGCGCGACGGCAACGCCCTCGCCTTCGTTGAAGGCCGTGGCGACGGCGTCGGCGAGTCGTCCCCGAGTCGCATCGGAAGCCGGCAGGCGGTCCACGATCACCAGGACCTCCCGCGCCTCGCGCACCCGCCGCTCGGCATCGGGAGGGTCGAGGCGGGCGAGCTCCCCGTCCAGCTGGGCCCGCACGAAGCCGGCCGCGCGGAGTTGAGCCGCCACTTCGACGTCGGGCCGGTGCGCGCTCGGGGGGAGGGGGAAGGCGATCAGCACGGGGAGAGGCGCGGCCTGCTGCGCCCCTCCGTCGACCAGCTGATCCACCACTGCCTGCACCGTGTCGACTTTCACGACGCTGCCGCACTTCACGCAGTGCTGGGTGCCGGTGCGTGCCCAAAGCAGCCGCAGAAAGTCGTAGATCTCGGTGGCCGTGCCGACCGTCGAGCGGCTGCTGGTCGTGGGGTTCTTCTGCTCGATGGCAACGGCCGGAGAGATCCCTTCGATCGCGTCGACCAGCGGTTTCGGCATCCGCTCGAGGAATTGCTTGGCATACGTCGAGAGCGACTCGATATAGCGGCGCTGGCCCTCGGCATAGAGGGTATCGAACGCCAGCGTGCTCTTGCCGGACCCGGACGGGCCGGTGACCACCGTGAGGGCGCACCGCGGCAGCTCGACGGTGATCCCCTTGAGGTTGTGCTGCCGCGCGTTGCGGATGATCACGTGGTCGGGTGTGCGAGGCATAACCCTCTAACATAACAGGGACTGGGGGCTCGGGGTTGGGGACTCGGGTGAACCCCAGCCCCTAGTCCCGAGCCCCCAGTCCCCATACCTTCGCCCCCAATGGCTCTTGCCCTCACACCACGCCTGCTGCGTCGCGGCCTGGAGCTCTTCGCCATCATTTCGCTGGCTGGTGTCATCGTCGTGCTCGCCGTGTATGGCGAGAACGTCCAGGCGGTCGCGCGCGCGCTGCTGCACCTCAACTGGGGGTGGATGGTCGTCGGGCTGGCACTCGCCTCCATGGACTGGATCGGCGGAGGAACGCGGTTGTGGGTCGTCGCGCGGCACGTGCACCCGGGCGTCCGACTGAAGGACATGATCATTGCGGGCGGCATGAGTGCCTGGGCGGCGTACCTGACCCCGTTTCAGTCCGGCGCGGGACCGACCATGATGTGGGTCATGCGCCGGTCCGGCGTGCGGCTCCCCGAAGCGATGACCTCCACCTTCATGACGTTCGTCGCCACGGTCGTGTTCTTCGCCGTCGCGGGACCGCTCGCCATCTACCTCGGCGCCGGGAAGTCCCTCGCGCAACACAACGTGGTCCTGGGGATCACCTATTACGGTCTGTTTCGCACCAGCCTCACGATCTTCGGAGTCCTGGGCGTCGTGATGCTGGTCGCGATGCTGTTCCCGGCCTGGATGCGGGATGCCGTGCACTGGCTCGCGGGCCGGCTCGAGCGCAGGAGCCACCGCATCGCGGCGCGCATCGAGCAACTGCGTGACGGGATCGACCGGGCGCACGAATGCCTGGTCGCGTTCGGCAACCCCAGGGGGTGGCTGGCGCTGTTTTGGGCCGTGCTGCTCTCGGCGCCGTCGCATGCCAACAAGCTGCTCGCCGGGTATATCGCCCTGCGCGCCCTCGGCATTCCCGCCAACTTCGTGGACATCCTCCTGCTCCAGACCTTCATCACGTTCTTGCTGTACTTCGCGCCGACGCCTGGGTCGGCCGGGCTCGCCGAGTTCCTGTCCGCGGCGGTCATGCAGATCTATGTCGGGCCCTCGCAGCTGCCTTTGTACGCGCTCATCTGGCGTTTCATCAACAGCTACGCGACAGTGATCGCCGGCTCGCTGCTCTTCTGGTATTGGTTGCGGCGCGGGCTAGTGGGGCGCGAGGAAGCGGTGAACATCGCGTAAACCGTGTTTCCTTGCGCGGTTACGCTGTCGGGCGTAACTTCCGGCCTCCCACATGGCATTGCTCGAACTCGGCGGCAAGAAGTTCACCATCCCGGTGGGCGAGGTAACGCTCGGCAGCGACGCCGCCTGCGCGATCTCCGTCGCCGGCGCGGGGGTGCTGCCGCAGCACGCCCTGCTGCAGGGGCACGCCGACGGCCAGGTGATCATCCGAAAAGCCTCCCCCGCCGCCGATGTCCTGATCAACGGCGTACGTCTCGGCGCCGAGCCCACGCCCTTGCTGCACGGCGACAAGGTCGAGGTGGGCGGGCAGGAGCTCACCTTCGTGGATGAGCGGCGAACGGGCAGCACCCAGTACGTGAAAGCGTTCACCCCTGCGACGGCTGGTGGACCCGCCAAGGGGAGCACCAAGCCACCTGCCATCGGCGTCTCGGGCGGCAGGCTCGTGAGCCTCACGGACGGCCGTGAGTATGTGATCACCGGGGCGTCACTGGTGTTCGGCCGCGAGGCCGGGTGCGACGTCGTCGTACCAGGGAAAGACGTTTCGCGTCGGCACGCCGAGATCGTCCAGACGCCGAAGGGCTACATGGTGGTGGACTCGAGCACCAACGGGACGTTCGTGAACGAGGAGCGCGTGGAGGGCCAGCGGATCCTCGCCCGGGCCGACGTGATCCGGCTGGGCGACGAGCAGTTCCGCTTCTACGCGGATGTGGCCCCTGCCACCGCGGCGTCCCCACCTCCCCCTGCGGCGGGGCCGGCCGCCAGCCCGCCGCAGGCCGTGCCCCCAGCCCCCTCTTCCAGGGCACCACAGGCAGGCGGGCCGGGTCAGGCGGTGCCGCCGCCCGGCGCCACGGACCGCCTCAGACATACCGTTCATGGCCTCGAAGCCTTCGTGCCGGCCTCCCCCCGAGCACCTGCGGGGGGCCCGCTCGCGAGCTTCCTGGTGCGAAGCGGGGGGCTCCTCGGTCAGCGCCTGGCGGTGAAGACCCCTGTCGTGAACATCGGCCGGGCCGATTACAACGACCTGGTCGTGCCGGACCCATCCGTCTCCACCAGCCACGCCAAGCTGCAGCGTCGGGAAGGGGTCTGGGTACTGGTTGACCTCGATTCCACTAACGGCAGCTTCGTCGACGGGGAGCGGGTGAAGGGGGAAGCGCCGCTTGCTCCCGGCGCCACGGTGCGGTTCGGGGATGTGCAGCTGGTGTTCGAGCCGACCGACGATGCGGTGGGGGTGGCGAAGGGCGGCGGCACTCAGGTGCTGCGGACCCCACACTCGATCGCCCCGAACGTCCCTCCCATGCCAGCTTCCCCTCCTGCGTCGCCCTCTCCCAGCCGCCCCGCCCCCGCCCCCGCCCCCGGGCGCAGGGCCTCGCCGGCGGCGGGAGCCAAGGCGGCTCCTTCACGACCCGGCCCCAGACCCGCGCCCAAGCGGCCGGCGGGCCAGCAGCCGCCGCCCAAGAAGGGCAAGGGCTGCGGGGGAAGTGCGGCGGTGTTGGTGGTGGGTGGTGGAGCTCTCGTCGCCCTCCTCCACCGGTTGTTGGCGTAGCGGCGCGCCGTGCATATCACCTGCGCCGGTCGCACCGACGTCGGCATCATCCGCTCGGGGAACGAGGACAATTTTCTCATGGTCGCCGACCGCGGCATCTTCGTGGTCGCGGACGGCATGGGCGGGCACGCCGCCGGTGAGGTGGCCAGTGAGATGGCCGTCCGCTTCGTGGCGCGCGAGCTCGGGTCCCTGAAGGGTCTCTCGGACGACCAGGTGGCGGACCGGATGCGCACGTCGATCCGGGCGGCGAACGGCGCCATCTTCCAGCGCACGCTGACGGAGCACGACAAGCGCGGCATGGGAACCACGGTCACCGCCCTGGTGCTGTACGACACGCGTTTCCTCATCGGGCAGGTGGGCGACAGCCGTGCCTACCTTTACCGTGACAGGAAACTGCTACAGCTCACCAAGGATCACTCGTACGTCCAGGAGCAAGTCGACGCGGGGTATCTCACCCCCGAGCAGGCGCGCTCTCACCCGTATTCGAATGTGATCACCCGCTGTGTGGGCGCTAATAGCGACGTGATGCCCGACGTGTATCTGGGGACGGTGAAGCGGGGCGACCTGTTCCTGCTCGCCTCGGATGGCTTGACCGGGATGCTCGAAGACCCCCAGCTGGCGGAGCTCCTGGCGGGCGATCGGATGCCGCAGCAGCAGGTGGACGATTTGATCACCGAGGCCAACCGCCACGGCGGGCTCGACAACATCACGGCGATCATCATCCGGATCGATTCGGTGGACGCAACCGGCGGCGACGGCACGCAAGTCGTCACGCAGCCGGGCGCGCGACCGCGGTAAGCACGGGGGCTCAGGGCACCAGTTCGGTTTCCGTCTCCACGCGCCGCGTCACTTCCTCCCGCGGCAGCATCACGAGCTCCACAATCGCCGGTGCCGGGACGTTCGCGGGTGCGCTGACGAACACGCGCAGCCGCCGCGCCGAGCGATACAGCTCCGCCGCGACCCGCGGGAGGCCGAGATGAGCGCTCGCTTCGGCGCCTCCGAGCTGGATCACGGCGCCGTCGCGCTTCACCAGCGGCAGGTCGAGCGCCAGCATCGCGGCCTTGGCGGGGAAGTCGAGAAACAGCTCCCCCGGGGTGAGGCCGACATCGCGGGCGAGCCGATCTTCCACTCGCTCCACCAGGTCCGGATCGTCCGACGGCCACGAGGGGGTGTCGGCCGGCAGGTCCGTGGCCGGGAGATCGAGCGCCCGCTTTGCGAGCCGGCGCTCGCGCAGGCTGCGAGCGAGGCCGGTCGCGTCCTGTTGCAGCAGCTCGTGGATCAACCCATCGTCGGTGGCGATCGCGACGGCATCCGGCCGGACCCGACCGGCGGCGATGGCGCGCCGCACCAGACGCTTGAACATCGAGGTGGCGCTACGCACCGCGTGGTGCCAGTACACGTTGCGATACATCTGATACTTGGCGAACAGCAGCGACTCGAGGGCGGCGAGCCCCTTTTCGTGGAGCGCGAGTGTGGGATGTCCGTCCCGCCCCGGGGCCAGCGTCAGCGACGTGAGCAGCCGATCCACGTCGATCACTCCGTAGGGCACGCCACACATCCAGGCGTCGCGGGACAGATAGTCGAGCTTGTCCACGTCGAGCGAGCCGGACACCAGGCCGGCGAGGGGCTCGCGTGCCCGGCCCTGGATCAGCGGCAGCAGCCGCTGGGGCGGCATCCCGAGCTTCCCCAGCCGCTCCGCGAGCTCGCCGTCCGCCAGGTGTCGCGCCGCCAGCTGCTCGTGGTGGGGCAGACCGGCTTCCTCGAGCGAGTGAGAGAAGGGATAGTGTCCGATGTCGTGCAACAGCGCGGCGAGCTTGAGCCGGACGCGGTCCAGGGCGTCGAGCCGGGCGTCGCCCGCGTCTTCCAGCTGCGAGAGCGCGCGGCGCGCGAGATGGTACGCCCCGAGCGCATGCTCGAAGCGGCTGTGGGTGGCGCCGGGGTACACGAGGAACGCGTGTCCCAACTGGCGCACGTAGCGCAGGCGCTGGACCCCGGCCGTGTCGACCACGGCCAGCGCTTCGGGATCGAGCCGGATGTTGTCCCAGAGCGGGTCGCGAACGACCTCGAACCGGGTCAACGCGTGGGGCCTGCGTCCCCGACGGCGGCGTGCACCTGATCTGCGAACTGGGCGAAGTTGTCCCGGAACATCTGCGCGAGCCGGTGGGCCTGTGCATCGTAGGCCGTCGGGTCGCTCCAGGTGCCGCGCGGTAGGAGCAGGCCGTCCGGCACGCCCGGGACCTGGAGCGGGACTTCGACTCCGAAGACGGGATCGGGCGTGGTGGGGATGCGGTCGAGCTTGCCGGCGAGCGCGGCCCGCACCATGGCGCGCGTTTGACCGAGCCGTATCCGCTGTCCCACCCCGTGGGGCCCGCCCGTCCACCCCGTGTTCACGAGCCAGCACTGTACGCCGTGAGCGGCGATCTTCTCGCCCAGCAGCGACGCGTAGGTGTTGGGACTGAGCGGCAGGAACGGCGCGCCGAAGCAGGTGGAGAACGTGGCCTTGGGCTCGGTCACGCCACGCTCCGTCCCGGCGACCTTCGCGGTGTACCCGGACAGGAAATGGTACATCGCCTGCGCCGGCGAGAGGCGGGCGATCGGCGGCATGACGCCGTACGCGTCGCAGGTGAGGAACAGAATGTGCGACGGGTGGCCGCCCACCCCGCCCGGGACGTGGTTCGGGATGTAGTGAATGGGGTACGACGCGCGCGTGTTCTCCGTGATCTGGTCGGAATCGAGGTCGATGGCGCGGGTCTCGGGGTCCACCACCACGTTTTCGAGCACCGTGCCGAACATGCGGGTCGTGGCGAAAATTTCCGGCTCGCCCTCACGCGACAGCCGGATGACCTTCGCGTAGCAGCCGCCCTCGAAGTTGAAAATCCCCCGGTCGGACCAGCCGTGCTCGTCGTCCCCGATGAGCGCCCGTTCCGGGTCCGCGGACAGGGTGGTCTTGCCGGTGCCCGACAAGCCGAAGAACAGCGCGACGTCGCCCGCCCGGCCGAGATTGGCGGAGCAGTGCATGGAGAGGACGCCGCCCTTCGGCAGCAGATAGTTAAGGATGCTGAACACCGATTTCTTCATCTCGCCCGCGTAGCGCGTGCCGCCGATCAGGATGGTCCGTTGCCCGAAGTGGATCACCACGAACGTCCCCGACTTGGTGCCGTGGGTCGCCGGATCGGCGTGGAATTCGGGGGCGTGGAGCACGGTCCAGGCGGGGGAGAAGGCGGCGAGGTCCGCGGGGGACGGGCGCAGGAACATGTTGTAGACGAACAGGGCGTGCCACGCGTTCGGCGTGATGAACCGGATGGCCAGGCGGTGCTCCGCCTCTGCACCGGCGAACAGGTCGCGCACGAACAGCTCTTGTCCGGCCAGATGCTCGAGCACCGCCACCTTGAGGCGCGCGAAGTGATCGGCCTCGAGCGGCTGGTTCAGCCGACTCCACCACACGTCGTCCGCGGAGGACGGCTCGCGCACGATGAACTTGTCGTTCGGGCTGCGCCCCGTGTGTGGCGTGGTGACGGCGCAGAACGCCCCGCCGTCGGCGATCACGCCCTCCGCGCGACGCACCGCGTGCTCGTAGAGCTCGGGCGGCCCCAGGTTCCAATGGACGGCGCGCTGCGCCGCGAGGCCGGCAGCGTCCAGGGCGGAGGCCCGTCGCCGTTCCGCGGGGCGGGTGGCATGCGCGGTCATGCGCGCGGGCGCCGCCCGTGCTCCTGGGCGTCTACGGCAGCGATTACGGCCATGTTCACGATATCGTTCACGTCCGAGCCCCGCTGCAGTACATGCACGGGTTGTGCCATGCCCACCAGGATCGGGCCGATCGCCTCCGCGCCCCCGACCCGGCTGAGCAGCTTGTAGCTGATGTTTGCCGCGTCCAGGTTCGGGAAAATGAGCACGTTGGCCGGTCCGCGGAGCCTGGAGAACGGGTACGTCTTGGTCAAGATCCGTTCCACGACGGCGGTATCGGCCTGCATCTCGCCGTCCGCCTGCAGCTCGGGCTCGCGCTCGTGGAGCAGGGCTACGGCACGCTGCACCTTCTCGGCCGCCGGGTGGCGCACCGAGCCGAAGTTCGAGAACGAGAGCAGCGCCACGCGCGGCTCGATCCCCAAGCGCCCCACGAATTCGGCCGCCGCGGACGCGATTTCGGCGAGCGTTTCCGCGTCAGGATCGATGTTCACGGTGCAGTCGGCGAAGAAGAACGTCTGCTGCGGCAGCACGAGCATGTAGATGCCGCTCACGTGGCGCCGCCCGGGCTCGGCGCCGATCACCTCGAGCGCCGGGCGCATCGCGTCGGGATAGTACATGTCGACGCCGACCACCACGGCGTCGGCCTGGCCGGCCCGCAGCATCAGGAGCGCGTGGTACAGGGGGTCGACCACCCGGTTGCGGGCCTCCCGCAGCGTGATGCCCTTGCGCCGCCGGCGCTCCCACAACTCCTGAGCGAACGTCTCCAGGTGGACGCTCACCCGCGGATTGGCGAGCGTGATGTCTTCGAGCGTCACCCCGGCATCGTCCGCCTCGCGTCGGATCGCATCGGGGTCGCCGAGCACGATCGGCTCCGCGACGCCGTCGTCCGCGAGGATGCGCGCGGCCTTGAGGATGCGGGGATCCTCGCCCTCGGGAAAGACGATGCGCTGCGCCGCCGTCTGCGCGCGGCTCGACAGCCCTCGCATGACCTCCCGTGCCCGCCCCAGGCGGGCGTCCAGCTCGGCGCGGTACTCGTCCACGTCGATGACCCGGCCCGCCACCCCCGAGCCTACCGCCGCCCAGGCCACGGCCGGCGCGACCCACAGGAGTACGCGGGGGTCGAACGGCTTGGGAATGAGGTAGTCGGGGCCGAAGCGGAGGCGCTCGAGTCCGTACGCGCGCATCACCGAATCGGGCACCTCCTCCTTGGCGAGCGCGGCGAGCGCCCGCGTGGCCGCCATCTCCATCTCCTCGTTGATCTTCTTGGCGCGCACGTCGAGCGCGCCCCGAAAGATGAACGGGAAACCCAGCACGTTGTTCACCTGGTTGGGATAGTCCGACCGTCCCGTGGCGATGATCGCGTCGCTGCGCGCCTTGCGGGCCTCTTCCGGCGTGATCTCAGGATTGGGATTGGCGAGCGCGAACACGATCGGCCGCTTGGCCATGCCCTTGAGCATCTCGCCCGTGACGATCCCGGCCACCGACAGCCCCACGAACACGTCCGCGTCCTTCAAGGCCTCGACGAGCGTCCGCGCTTGCCCCCGGGCGGCAAACCGCCGCCGGTACTCATCCAGGTCGCTCCGGTCTGCGTGCACCACGCCGTGCTGGTCGCACAGCGTGATGTGCTCGCGCGGCACGCCCAGCCGAACGTAGTGCTCCGCCGTGGCGATCGCCGCGGCGCCGGCGCCGGCGAACACGACCTGAACGGTCCCGATGTCCTTCTTCACCAGCTCCAGCGCGTTCAGCAGCGCCGCGCCCGTGATGATCGCCGTGCCGTGCTGGTCGTCATGGAAGACTGGGATGGAGAGGGTGTCGCGCAACGTCTTTTCGATGTAGAAGCAGTCGGGGGAGCGGATGTCTTCGAGATTGATGCCGCCCACGGTCGGCTCGAGCAGGCGACAGAAGCGGATCATGTCCTCCGGGTCTTCCGATGCCACTTCGAGGTCGAATACGTCGATGTCCGCAAATGCCTTGAAGAGGATCCCCTTGCCCTCCATCACCGGCTTGCCCGCGAGCGCACCGATATTGCCGAGCCCGAGCACCGCGGTCCCGTTGGTGACCACGGCCACGAGGTTCCCCTTGGCCGTGTAGGTGTAGGCCTCGTCGGGCCGAGCGGCGATCTCCCGGCACGGCTCGGCCACCCCCGGCGTGTAGGCGAGGGACAGGTCGCGCTGGTTTTTGAAGGGCTTGGTTGGCGAGACCTGGATCTTCCCAGGACGACCCTGCGAATGGTAGTCGAGGGCCTCCTGCCGACGGGTCGACATCGAGGACACAAGTCTTTCGTTGTGAAGGACTTATGCTATGCGCCGGGGTTCCTCCTGTCAAGCATCCTCGCTCACCTGATGCGAATTACGCTGAGGCGCGGCGCCACCGCGGCAGGAAAAGCGGCGCCCCCGGCCCGGTCGAACTCCAGGGTGAACGCGCCTGCTCCCGGACCCTGGAGCGCCCGGAGGTACACGCCCGACCCCGAGCGGAGTGTGCCGCTCAGGTTGACGGCGGTTCCGGCGCTGCTGGTTGGGACGAGGGGGTAGGGCGTCGGGAAGCGCGTCGGATCCTGCGCGTTGAGCGACGCAAAGGTTCGGGTGCGAAACCGCCATGCGGTGTAGGCGAGCTCGGGCGGGGCCGCAAACCCGGGCAGGTCGGACACCCAGTTCGCGAGCGCCCAGCGCGTGAGCGAGGTGGCGAAGCTCTGTCCTGTCTGCGCCGCCACGTTGGCGGAGCCGGCGAGCGTCGTTCCGTCGAGCTTGCGAGGGAGCGAGTCGCCGAACTGATCCACCAGGTAACGCACGAACAGCCAGCTCGCTCCGATCTCCGCAAGCGTGCCCTGATCGTATTGGATCAGTAGCGGTGACTCGCCCGTGGCGCTCAGATACTGGTAGGTGTCGTACACGTCGTCGAAGGCAAGGTCCGAGAACGTGGCGGTATCGCCTTGCTGCAGATAACTGCGACCGGCCAGCTCCTCGGCATACTTCGACAACCCTTCGTCGAGCCAGCCCTCCTCGGTTTGGAAGCCCGGGCGCAGTAGCACGTGTTGGGCGAAGTTGATCATGTGTTGGAACTCGTGCGTGAACGTGCCCGGCAACGTGCTCTTCACGCCCGCGCGGCTGTGGGTGCAGCTGAGCGTGCCGTTCGGGTCGGCGACGATCGAGTAGAAGATCTCGCCGTGATTGGAGCTGTCGAGCGGGGCGGCCGTGTCCAGGTCGGGCGGGAAGAAGAATCCGGCGACATATCCCGACGAGGCGCACTTCGCGCTGGCCGACAGCTTGTTCACGACCCCCGTCATGAGCACGATCACGACGGAGTTGGTGTCGATGTCGGACACGCCGCCGAAGGTTGCCGTATCGAGCGGGTAGAGGCGGGAGTCGAACACCTGCGCGAGCGTATCGATGTCCGCCGAATCGAGGCCGCCGGCGGGCGCTAGCGTGTCGACGTAGATGGCGATGTGCTGTCCGACGGTCTTGGCGCGCGCCGTGACCGCGGTGAAACGGCTGCAGTCGAGTGACGAGCAGACGGCGAACGTCCGTAGCGTGCCGGGCGCGGGCGGAGCGGCGAGCTGCGGCGTGACCGTAGCCCTCACCGGCCCGACTGGTGGCCGTGCCGCTGCCCCCGCGACGCGCGTCCGACCCAGGCGACGCAGCATCCCGTCAAACTGCACGGCCACGTCGCGCGGTGACGAAACGGGGCCGGCCCACTGGGCAGCGGGCATCGCGACCGCTGCCAGCGTGGCGGCTCGCAGCTCGAACGGCGAGGATTGGCCGAACGTGCCGGCGGCGGACTGCGGTACGATCAGGTACTCGGCCGAGTCGAGCGTCGAGGAGTTGGCGGCGATGGTCACACACCCCCCGTCCGAGGCGGGGTCGAGCGACGTGTACGCCCCGATAGCCAAGACCAGCGGAGATGCCAGCGCGGAGCTGCACGTGGGTGTCGCGGGCCCGGCCGCGCGATCGCCGTGGCAGGCGGCGGCCGCGGCCAGGGACCACATCATGAGCGTGACTTCGGTCCGACGGTTCAAGCTGGGCCTCCGCGCTGGCATGGTCTCAGAGTGTGGTGGTCACGCGTGCGATGAGCGTCCGGCCCATGCCGGGATCGGGCGCGTTGGTCTTGATGCGGCTCAGGAAATCCGCGTAGCGCTGGTCGAACGCGTTGCGAAGCACAAAGTCGAAGTGCACCAGCTTGCGCCCCGCGGGCAGCGCGAAGCCGGCCCCGAAGTTCACCAGCGTATACGCCGTCGACCGATACCCCGCGCCGCCGAACGCCTGGTCGTAGAACTGCCGCTCGGCGGGATCGAGCCGCGTCTGGGCGGCGTTCGACTGACCGCCGACCGAGAAGTACGGGCTCTGGAACCCGTCCCAGCCCGCGCCCTCATACCGCACCGTGTACGTGGCTCGAAACGGCGGCATGTTGGGGAGCGGCTGGTCGGTGGTGGTGTTCTGGCCTCGGACGTAGTCGGCCGTGCCTTGCAGATGCAGAAAGCCGGTCGGGTGATATTGCAGCGACGTCTCTAGCCCGACGAGCCGGGCGTCGCCCTGCGTCGCGGCGAAGATGGGGAATCCCGATCCCGGATCCGTCGCCCCGGTCGGGGAGGTGTAGATGTAATCCTGAATCAGATTCACGAAGCCGCCGGCCTCGAACGCCACCCGCCCGCTCTGGACGCGGAGCGCCAGATCAGTGTTGAACGACGTCTCGTTCTTGAGCGCGGAATCGCCGCGCTCGAAGGCCACCGTGCCTTCGTGCACGCCGTTCGAGAACAGGTCGAAACTCGACGGAGCCCGGAAGCCGCGCCCGACGTTCAGCACCAGGGCGACCGGCTGCGTGACGTGATACAACACGCCGAGGTTGCCCGTGACCGAGTTATAGCTGCGGGTCTGCGCGGAAACGCCGATCACCGTGTCCCGCTCCACGTCGAGGTGGCGGTAGTCGTAGCGGGCGCCGAGCGACAGGTTCCAACGCCCGATGTCCGTCTGCTCGAACGCGTAGACGCCGACGCTGTTCGCCGCCGTGTTGGGAATGAGGGTTTCCTCGCCGAACTTGTCGAAGGTGTTTCGGACGCCGGAGAGGCCCAGGATGCCGACGAAGCGGCCCAGCGGTGCGTGGTGGTAGTGCACGTCCGTCGTGTACGTCTGCGACAATAGGCCCAGCGCGACGGTCGTGGTGGTGGCATCCTCAAACTCGCGACGTCGACTCCGCTCGTACCCGCTGGTGACCTCGAGACGCGCGGCTCCCATCGGAACGGCGAGGTCTACGCGCCCGACGCTGGTGGACATGCGTTGCGTCGGCGTTGCCGTGGGATCCTCATCGGTGAGCTCGATGCGCTCGTCGCGCTGGGTGAACGTCCCTGCGACCGACGCGCCGGCCGACCGATACCCGATGCTGGCCGAGCCGCCGACCGCGAGGTTGCCGCTGTTCCACAGCGTGTAGTCGGGCGTCCGGACGTTCTCACTGGTGCGCCCGGTCAGGGACGCACGGAACCCCAGCCCCTGGTTCGCCCCTTCCAAACTGAGCGTGGCGTCGGGCTCGCGATTGTTGGAGCTGTAGGCCGCGCTGAAGCTCCCGTTCGCGAAGGGTTGGCGGCCGATCCCGTCGGGCAATTCCTTGGGAATCACGTTGACCACGCCGCCCAGCGCGTCGGAGCCGTACAACACGCTGGCGGGTCCGCGGATCACTTCGATGCGTTCGGCGTCGGCCGTCTCGATATTGGGAGCATGCTCGTCGCCCCACTGCTGGGTTTCGAGCCGCTGGCCGTTCTCGAGCACGAGCACGCGATTCGCGGTGAGACCGCGGATCACCGGCTTGCCGATCCCGATGCCCGTGCTCCAGCTGTGCACGCCGGCGAGGCCGCTCAACGTTTCCCCCAGGCTGGGCGCCTGGGCGGTGCGGAGGTCGGCCGCGTCGAGCACGGCCACCGGCTGGGGAGACGACAACGGATCGGTCGCCGTCGGCGACGCGGTGACCTGCACGCTCGACAGCTCGATGGCGGATCCCTTGAGGACCACGTCCAGCGTCACGTCTGCGTTCCCGAGGGTCACGCGACGCACCTGTGGGGCGAAGCCGATGTGGGCGAACGAGACGCTGTAGGCGCCGGCGGGGACGCTCACGAGCGTATAGCGGCCGTCGGCGCCGGTGATGCCGGACCGGCCCAGCTCGACGATTCGCACGCGCGCGTCGACCAGCGCGGCGCCGGTGCTGTCGGTCACGCGGCCCGAGATGCTGCCGAGCGCGGGGGGATCGAGATCGGCAGGAACCACGCCCGGGCGTGGGGCGCCGGCGAGCGTTGCCAGCAGCAGCGCTTTCCAAAGCATGAGCGAAGTCATGGTGCTCTCCTGGACGTGAGTGCGTTGCATGGATCCGCGGCCCCGGTCCAGCCGGAGGCGGCGCGCGGATCAGTTCACGTGCGGGCGACGGGCGCAGGGCGCCCGGTCGCTAGGAGAGGATGGGAGGGGCTCGAGGGTGCGGGTGGGGTCGCGCGAGCGCGTGCGCGGTGCCCGCGGGATCCACGGGATGCGGCGCCTGGCGGGCGGCGACGTCGAGACGGAGGAACACGGCCCGACCTGCAACAGCCGGGGCCGTGAGGAAATGACAGACCGCGCAGTCCAGGGGATGGATGCGCGCGCAGCTCTTGGCGGTATGGGACTCGACGTGCGCCGTGGCGTGCGCGCCCGCCGCGTCGAGCCGGGCGTCGGCCCACGCGGCGGCTCCCGGCAGCAACAGCTGCAGCAGGGTAGCCAGGAGCCATGAGGCTCGAGCGGCGGGCGAACGGCGGCGCATCGCGAACACTGTTACGTCTAACTCAACCCGGAGTTCCCGCCGGCGCGGTGATCTCCGCCACACCGCCCACTCCCAGCTTGCGCAGTAGGCCCGCCACCGCCAGCACCACCCCGTACATGCATACGATCAACGGGCCGGTGGGCAAGTCGGCGATGTAGGAGACCCACAACCCGAGCAGTGAGGCGAGCGCCCCGGAGCCCCAGGAGATCAACACCAGCTTCCGGATGTCTCGGGTGAACAGGAACGCGATAGTCGCCGGCACCACGAGCATGGTGAAGACCATGAGCACGCCCGCGAGTGGCACCGAGATAGTCACCGCGAGGCCGAACGAGATGTAGAACCAGAAGTCCCACCACTTGATGCGCCAGCCCCGGCGCTCCGCCTCGTCGGGGTGGAACGAGATCGTAAGGAACCGACGGCGCAAGAAATAGTGAAACAGTCCTAACCCGGCGTACGCGATCGTCTTCTTGGCGATCGTCGGCCAGGTCACCCAAATGATGCTGCCCTGCAGCACGTCGCGAATGGCTTCGGCCCCGCGCGGCTCCTTGGAGGCCGCGAGGATGGCGGCGGCGGAGGCGACCACGTATACGATCCCGATGATGGCTTCGTGCGGTACGCGACCCTTGCCGGCCGTCCGGGTCAAGGCGAACACGACCGCGCCCACGCCGGTGAAAGCCAGCGAAGAGATGAACGCGGTGGAAGAATCCGGCGCCACGCCCGCGAGCAGGGCCACGACGCTACCCAGCGCCGCCATCTGCGCCAGCGAGAGGTCGACGAAGATCACCTCACGCGCGATCACGTGTAGCCCCAGGTAGGAGTGGATCCCCACCAGCACCATGCACGCGACGAACGGCGCCAGCATGAATTCCAGCACAGTCAGGCTCCCGCTTATTGGTTGGTGCTAGTACCAGCCGGTGCGAAGGCGCTGGCCAGCTCCGACACCCACACGTTGATCAGATCGAAATACGTAATGACGCCGGGTGCACCGCCGACGTTCCCCGGGACAATCACCGCTTTGGCAGCGGTACGTGCCGCGACTTCCTGCACCTGATTGCGGTCGTAGTAGTTCCCCGCGAACAGCACCGGGATGTGGTGCGCCTTCATCTCTGTTATGACCTCTTGCACGTGACTGGGCGTCGGTGGGATGCCCGGCTTCGGTTCGATGTAATCGACACACGGAATGTGGAACTCTCGGGAGAAGTAGTCCCACTCCTTGTGATAGCACACCATCTGCTTGCCACGGAACGACTCACCCTCCTTGAGCCACCCCCCCAGCCTGCTGATGAGCAGCGTGCCCTGGTATTGCTTCGCGGTGAGGAAGTCGAACAGCTTCCCCTGCTTGTCCAGATCGGCCAGCGTCTGCCCGCCCAACAGCTTTACTAGGTCGTCGCCGTACAGGGACCGGAAGAGCCGATCCTCAAAGTCCTTCTCCCGCGCCACAAAGTAGTCCGTGTTTTGAGGGGAGACACGACGTAACCCTGTCAGGATGTTGCGAGCGATCTGCACGGCGTTCAGCGGGCCTGTCCAGATGTGGGGGTTCCCGAACACGTGGATATCGCCTCCCGATCGGGAGTAGCTCGCCGGGACGTCGAGCAGGTCGATGCCCGCATAGGCCGCCACGTAACCGGGTCCGCCCTCCGTCACCTTGGGGTTGTTCGCCTTGTCGAGGAGGGCAGGTACCCAGAGCTCCAGGTCGAGCCCCGTAGTGACGAACACATCGGCGCTGGCGAGCGCCGGAACGAAACTCGGCTTCGGTTCGACGTAGTGCGGGTTGTCGTATCCCCCGCCGATGGAGGTCACGTCCCCCCGGTCGCCCACGATCTCGCGGGCGATCGCCGCGTAGCTGCTCAGCGAGGTGACGACCTTGACCTTGTCCGCGGGAGCCGCGGGGGTTCCGTGTACCGCCGCGAGCACTGCAATGAGTAGCCGCATGTCAGTAGGTCTCGTGTTTGTGTGGCCCAATGGCCCAGACCGCCTGTAGCGCGAACTGGTTCGTCGCCGTCAGGCCTGCCGTCTTTGCCCAGGTATACTGCGCGCGCAGCTCGACCCATTCGCTCTGCCACAGCGTGAGCGACGGGATGATCTGGCGGGTGATCAACGCGGTGTCGGGGTGCTCGACGTAATCGTAGTGCACGCCAAGAATCCAGCGCGCATCGAGGCGGTAAGTGCCGTCCAGGTACCAGCCCAAATGTGTCTGCCCCGTGCCGGCGAGCTCGCGCCGCAGGGCATAGAGCTCACTCCGCAGGGTGAAGTTGCGATACAGCGCCTGCGCGGGGGGACGCCAGGTCAGCCGGAAGTCCAGCCCACCCACCTTGGTGCGCAAGGCCGAATCCGGGTTGGTGCCGTAGAGCCCCGTGCCGCCGATCTGCATGTAGGTGGACGGGTTGAGCTGCCAGAAGTTGAGCAACCGGACGAGATATGTCGGCCGGCCGGCGCCCCCGAACAGCTCGCCGTCGCTCTCGCTCCGAGTGACCTGCGCCGTCAGCTCGTGCGTCCCGAGTCCCCCAAACGCGCGGTACAGCGAGATGCCGGTCCCCGCGAGGCCGTCCTCGCCGAGCAACGTCCGCAGGGCGAGCGGGTACTCGGTCTCGGGGAGCGCATGCAGGTGCCAGCGGTTCAGCTCGCCGAACTGCTGGCGGAACTTCCCGATGTCGAAGCGGATGCGCCCCGGAAGGCCGGTCCAGTACGCGTACCCCTCTTCGATGCTGACGCTGCCGTTCTCGAAGGCCACGAAAATCTTAGTGTTGGAGTAGGGATCGAGCGCCGACTGGAATCCCACCTCGAACTCCCGCGGGTCGAAGTTCTCGCGCTGCACCCCCTCCGTGTAGCCAGTGGCCCGCACGTCCCCCGTCGCGCTGATCTCCGGATTGAGCTGCGCCTGATTGCGCTCCCGCCCGATGAACCGTGTGGGCTGCGCCGTGTCGGCTCTCACGTTGGCGGTGTCGGTGCCCGCCGCGGCCGCGGCGGCGGCACGCAACGCCGCGAGCTCATCGATGGCCGTGGTGTCCCGCTTGGCGGGTGGCGCGCCGGCGCGCCCTCCCCCAACCTGCGCGCGCAAGCTGTCGAGCCGGGCCTTGAGCGCCCGAACCTCCGCCGCGAGCGAGTCCACCCGGCGCTGGTCCGCGGGTTGCTGCGCGGAGGCCGGGGCGGCCACCGCGAGCACAGCGGCGAGCGCGGCCACCACGGCGTGGTGATGTCGAGTCATACTGGAGAATCTCCCGTTCCGTTGTCCCAAGCATGCGTCCCGGTCGAACGGGGACGCGCGGGCGGCGGGCCGGCACTGCCGGCCGCCATTGAGCTAGGAACCGGACGCGGGAGGAGCTCGGGGTGGGGCGGTGGGGTGGTCGGGGCGGCACACCGGTCCCGCGTCCACCTCGCCGCAACGTCGCTCGACGGTCGCGGCGGTCGGGCCCAGCGTGCGCACCTGCTGCGACGCCACCTGCGAGCCGGCCAACTGACATACTCCGCAGCGCAGGCCGTCATGTAACGCGACGCAGCCCGCCCCGTGCTGCGCCTCGATGTGGGCCGGTGCGCTGAGCCGCTCCGACGCGTGCACCAGCGGCACCACGCCGCCTGCCAGGCCTTGGAGCACCAGCAGTAGCGCGGCGAGGCGCCGGGTCCAGCGTTTGGGGCTCGTCGTCAGTGCGATCACGCCCTGCCTACGGTTTGCGCGGTGCGACCGTTGCGCCGGGCGACGCGCGCATAGGCGCGCAGCCGTCGCAGCATCCGCCGGTCGTGACGGATCGGATCGTCGCCCTTCGGCGTCTCGATAATCTTAATCACCGGCACGAAACGAGGGTCCCGCATGATGCGCCGGAACGGGTCCGGTCCGATCGTGCCTTCGCCGATCCACTGGTGGCGGTCGAGCCGCGACCCGGCCGCGCCCTTGGAGTCGTTCAAGTGCAAGCACTTGAGATGCGCGAGCCCGATCTCCCGGTCGAACCGCTCCCACACCTCCTCCAGGGCCGTGGCCACAGGGTACCCGGCGGCGTGCAGGTGCGCCGTGTCGAGACAGAACCCCACCCGAGCCCGCACCGGGCCGGGGAGCGCCTCGCGCAGCCCGCGCAGCTCCTCGAAGGTGCTTCCCAGCACGGTGCCCGCGCCCGCCGTCCCCTCGATCAGCAGGCCGACCTCTCCAGGGACCGCCGCCAGGCATTCGGCGTAGCCGCGGGCGTTGCGTGCGAGCCCGTCGTCCCGGTCGTCGATGTAGTTGCCGGGATGCGACACGACCCACGGAATCCCGAGCGCCCGGCAACGCTCCAGCTCGCCCGTAAACGCCCGGATGCTCTTGGCGCGCAACACCTCGTCCGGCGACGCCAGATTGATCAGATAGCTGTCATGCGACACCACTGCACGGATCCCGCTCGCGGCGAGCGCCGAGCGAAACGCCGCCACATCGGCGTCGTGGATGGTCGGCTCGCGCCACTGATTGGGCGTCTTGGTGAAAACCTGAATCGCCGTCGCGCCGATCGCGGCTCCGCGGGCGGGCGCCTGCGCTACGCCGCCCTGCGTCGACACGTGGGCGCCGAGCAGGTCGCCGGGTGCGCGCTTCATTCTCATCTCCAAGGCTCCTCCGTGAACGCCAACCGGGAGATGAGGGGCACGAACCGCACGCCGCCGGCACGGCGCTCCACCAGCCCGGCCGGGCCACGCTCTAGAATGACCAGCTCTTGGGACGCGAGGTCACCGATCGGGATCACGAGACGGCCGCCAGGCGCGAGCTGCTGGGTCAGGGGCGTCGGTACGGTAGGCGCGGCTGCCGTCACGATGATGCCCTGGAACGGCGCGTGCTCAGGCCATCCGGCCGCGCCGTCACCCAGCCGCGTTGCGATGTTCGTGATGCCGAGCCGCCGGAAGCGGTCCTCCGCTTCGACCAGCAGGTCGGGCAGCCGCTCGATGGTGTAGACGCGTCCGGCGAGGCGTGCCAGGATGGCCGTCTGGTAGCCGGAGCCGGTGCCGACCTCGAGCACCGAGTCGCGGCGCCGCGGCGCGAGCGCCTCGGTCATCAACGCGACGATCAGGGGTTGGGAGATCGTCTGCCCGCTCCCGATCGGCAGCGGGGCGTCCTCGTAGGCAGCGCTCGCGAGGTGCGGGGGGAGGAACCATTCACGCGGCACCCACGCCATGGCGGCGAGCACGCGGCAGTCGCGGATGCCGCGCCCCGCGAGCTGTCGCGCAACCATGCGGCGCCGCTGGCGGCGCGTCTCAGGCGCCGGACGCACCCACCGCGCTCTGCGGTTGCCGTCCCATAGGGTGAACTATAGCTTGACACGCTTCATCGTGCGGTCAGGACCGTTGCCGGAACAACCCAAACATCGCATCCTCCTCGTCGGTGACGCTGGAGCCCGCCCGGACGGGCTCGAGCGATTTCTCGTGCGGGGCGGCTTCCAGGTCACCGAGGCGGCTTATCCACCGCCCGCCCCCGATCGACCCGAGCAGCAACCGGTCGATCTCCTGATCCTTGCCATCGCGGCCAAGGAGGCGGGGTTCACGGAGGCGGTGCGCGACCTGGCGACGGCGGTGCGCTTCGCGGGTGCGCCGGTCATCGTCCTGGTGGCCGATGGGGGCGCCGACGCCGTGGCGGACGCGCTCCAGGCGGGAGCGCGGGATGCCATGGCGAGCCCGGTGCACTTCGGCGAGCTGCGCGCCCGCATCGACGCCGATCTGCGTCTGCGCCGCGACCTGAGCGAGTCCCAGGATGCGCTGCGGACCCGGGACCTGTTGTTCGACATCTTCCAGGAGGTCTCGGCCGCGCTGCGCGCCGACGAGATCTTCCAAACGCTGGTCCGTCGAGTGGGGCATGCCTTCGGCCTGACGCATTGCTCGTTCGTGCTCACGGCCCCGGGAGAAGACAAGGGACGAGTGGTCGCCGTGTACGAGAACCCGGCGATCCGCGACTTGCGGGTCGAGCTGGAGCGCTACCCGGAGATTCAGGAAGCGATCCGCACCGAACGGCCCGTGCTCATTCCGGATGTCCACGAGCACCCGCTCTTCGAAGCGATCCGGCGGCGCTGGACGCAGCAGGCGATCGCGGTGAACGTGCAGTCGGCGGTCGCGTTGCCCGTGTTCGTGCAAGGGCGCGCCGCGGGCGTGTTTTTCTTGCGCACCGTGCAAGGCGATCCTCAGCTCCGCGCCCAGGACGTCGCGTTCGCCAATACCATCGCCCAGGCCGCGGCGCGGGTGCTCGAGAATGAGGAGCGCCGGGCGGCGATCTATCGGCGGCAGATCAGCGCCGGCGTCACCGACGTGCTCACCGGCTGCGCCAGCCTCGACGCGCTGGACCGCCGCCTGCGCGAAGAGTTCGAGCGCGCCCGGCGCTATTCGCTGCGGTTCGCGCTCATCGTCATCGATGTGGACCGGCTGCGGGAAATCAACGAGCGGCTGGGCCAGCAGGCGGGCGACCGGGTGCTTGCGGAGCTCGGCGCGATGATGCAGCGCGAAATCCGGGCGCCGGACTTCGTGGCGCGCTACGGGGGCGACGAATTCGCGCTGGTGCTGCCGGAGACCGACGCGCAGGGCGGCCGGCACTTCGTGGAACGGCTGCGGCAGGTGTTGGCCCGCCACACCTTCCCTGACCTGCCGCGCGGCCACGTGCCCAGTCTCACGGCGGGCGTCGTCGCGTTCCCGCACACGGAGGTGCTGCGGCCCGAGGATCTGTTCACGCAGGTCGAGGCGGCGCTGGACCGGGGCAAAAAGAGCGAAGCCGACCGGATCGGCGTCAGCGGCGCGTCTTCAGCCAGTTGACGGGATCGAGGGCGATGCCGCCCTGGCCCCGGATCTCGAAGTGCAGGTGGGGTCCCTGATCACTCGACCCACCCCCCACATGGCCGACCACCTGTCCTTTGGTGACGCGCTCTCCTTTGGCGACGGTCGCGTCGTTCAGGTAGCCGTAGAAGCTGTAGTAACCGCCGCCGTGGTCGACCAGCACGGAGGTGAGGTAGGTCCCCAGCGGGCCCGCCAGGCTCACGCTCCCGCCCGCGATGGCGCGCACCGGCGTGCCGGCCGGCGCTGCGATGCCGATGCCGTGCCACGGGATGCGGGTGTTGTTGGGGCCGGTGGCGGTGCCGAACTGGTACACGATGCGCCCTTGCACCGGCCAATCGAGCTGGCCCAGGTCCGCCGTGGTGATGGCGGCGGCGGCGGTAGCGGCGCCCCGGGCCAGCGCCTCGCGGCGGGCACGCTCCAGCGCCACGATGCGGTCGTTCAGGCTCTTCTCGTCGCGCTCCAGCTCGGACAGGCGCTGCAGCGCCTCGCGCGCACTGCGCCGCGTCTCGCGCAGCGATGTCTGCCGCTCGCGCTCCAGGGCCAGGTAGCGGTCCAGCTCCTGCGTGCGCTCGTGCTTGCGCCGGCCCAGCACGTCGCGGGCGTCGACCAGCGTCTGCCGCTCGCGGCCGATGCGCCGCTGCAGCTTCGACATGTCGTTCGCCAGCAGACGATCCTGCCGGCTCACGAGATAGAGGTACTTGTAACGGGACAGCAGGTCGCCGAAGCTCTCCGCGGCGAGGAGCACCTGGTACCCGTACAGCGCACCGCGTTTCGAGATGTCGACCAGGCGTCGCTCCAGCACGGCGCGCTTCTCGGAGAGGGCGTTCTGGGCGAGCAGCAGGTCGACCGTGGTCCGATCGATCTGGTCCGACAGGGCATAGATCTGCCGGTCCAGCTCGTTCACGATGCGATTGGTGGTCTCCTTCTGTCGCTCGATGTTCGTGAGCTCGTCGGAGAGCGAGTGCACCTGCGTGCGCAGCCGCTCGAGCTCCTGCTCGACGTCCGACCGCTCGCGGCGGATATTCTCCAGCCGTTGCTGGTTGTCGCGCAGCTGCTGATCGAACGGTTGGGGACGCTGAGAGAAAAGAGGCGTTGCACAAATGACGTAGCACAACGACGTCAAGCAGAGGCGTCGCGCAAGACCGTGGGTGCTGTTACGTCTTTGCGTGACATCTTTGCGTGACGTCTTTGCGTGACGCCTCATGCTTGACGCCTCAGACCCGTCGCAAATGTCGCCCAACGGACGCTGCACTTCCAAACAGGCCAATGAGAGTACCGAAGCCAACAATCGCGAGCGCCTGGACGTTCGAGAAGAACGCCGCCTGGATCAGCCAGCGATTGATGAGGGTGTAGGCGCCGTAGGAGAGCCCGACCGCGACGAGCCCGCCCAGCATCCCTTTGATCGCTCCCTGCAGCAGGAACGGGCGACGGATGAACCCGTTGGTGGCGCCCACCAGTCGCATGATGGCGATCTCGCGGCCGCGCTGCAGCACGGCCATGCGGATCGTGGTGCCGATGATGATGATGGCTACCACCGCGAACGCCGCCCCGACCACGAGTCCCACCGCTGCGGCGATCTGCCGCAGCCGGTCGAGCTTTTCCACCCAATCACGCCCGAACCGCACGTCGTCCACGAACCCGAAGCCGCGCAGCCGGTCGGCGACATCGTTCACGTGCTCGACGTCGCGGAAGCGGGGCTTGAGCTTCACCTCGATGGACGCGGGGAGCGGATTGCGCTCGAGCTCCTGCAGCACGTCCCGGAACTCGACGAGCTCGGCCCGCGCCCGCGCCAGCGCCGAGTCCTCGCTCACGTACACAGCGGAGTGCACTTCGGGGAACGCCTCGATGTCCTTCTCGGCGAGGGTGATGGATTCGATCGGCGTGCCGGGCAGCAGGTACGCCACGATCTCTACCCGCTCGGCCACACTGCGGAGCGCATCCTGCAGGTTCACGGCCACCAGCCCGAACAGGCCGACCACGAACAGCGAGAACGCGATGGTCGTCACCGAGAGCGCCGAGAGCAGCGGGGCGCGCCGGAAGGCGAGCAGGGCTTCGCGAATGGTCAGGTTCACGGCGTCGCGGCCTGGTCGCGGGGCTCGTCCACGGCGGAGTCGTACACCAGCGCGCCTTCCTGGAGCTCGATCACCCGATAGGGCGCCTGGCGTACCAGATCGAGGTCGTGCGTGGCCATCACGACCGCGGTGCCGCTGGCGTTGATGTCGCGCAGCAGCTGGAACACGCCGCGCGTGGCCCGCTCGTCCAGGTTGCCCGTCGGCTCGTCGGCGAGCAGCACGCTCGGCTCGTTCACGAGCGCCCGCGCGATCGCCACCCGCTGCTGCTCGCCGCCCGACAGCTCGCGGGGGTAGGCCTGCGCCTTGGCCGCGAGCCCGACCTGGGTGAGGACGCGCATCACGCGCGCCGCGATCGACGAGCGTCGCGCGCCGGTCACCTCCAGAGCGAAGGCGACATTCTCCTCCGCGGGGCGGTCCTCGAGCAGGCGGAAATCCTGGAACACGATGCCCAGGCGGCGGCGCAGCATCGGGACGTCCCGCGGCCGCAGCTCCGCCACGTTGAAGCCCGAGACGCGCACCTCGCCGCTCGTCACCGGCTCGTCGGCGTACACCAGCTTGAGGACCGTGGACTTGCCGGCGCCGGAATGGCCGGTGAGGAATACGAACTCGCCCTTCGCGATGTGGAACGACACGTCCTTGAGGGCGAGCCCCCCCTTGGGGAAGGCCTTGAAGACATTCGTGAACTTGATCACTTACAGCTGCGCCAGCGCTTGCGCGAAATCCGCGATGATGTCGTCGGCGTCCTCCAGTCCGATGGAAAATCTCAGGAAGCCGTCCGCAATGCCAGCCCGCGCGCGGGCGTCGGGCGTGAGCATCGCGTGCGACGTGAGCCGCGGCTCGGATACGAGCGTCTCGACGCCGCCGAGACTCGGGGCGTGCGCCGCGATCGTGAGCGCGCGCAGAAACCGCTCCGCCGCCCGCGCGCCCCCCTTGATCTCGACCCCCAGCATACCCCCGAAGCCGTTGAGGATCCGTGTCGCCACGTCGTGATCGGCGTGCGACGGCAACCCGGGGTAGTGCACCACGCTGAACTGCGGCTGCGTGGCGCACCACTGGGCGACCGCCAGCGCGGTCTGGTTCTGCCGCCCCACGCGCACGGCGAGCGTCTTCATCCCGCGATCGATCAGCCAGGCCGCCATCGGGTCCAGCGCCTGGCCCCACACGTGCAGCAGCTTGCGCACTTCCTCAATCACCGACTCGCTGCCCGCCACCGCGCCCGCGAGCACGTCGGAGTGGCCGTTCAAGTATTTCGTCGCGCTGTGGATCACCACGTCCGCGCCGTGCTCCAGCGGCCGGAAGTTCAACGGCGTGGCGAAGGTCGAGTCGACCAGCAGCGCGACCCCCTCGGTCTTGCACAGCGTGGCGACCGGCTCGAGGTCGATCACGCGCAGCAGCGGATTGGTCGGCGTCTCGACGAAGATCGCGCGTGTGTTCTTCTTGAGCCCGCGCTTCCAGGTGCGTGGCTCCAACGGATTGACGAACGATACATCGATGCCGAAGCGACCAAACTCCTGGGAGAACAAACGTTGCACGCCGCCATAGACCCACTCGCTCGAGAGCAGGTGATCGCCGGGCCGCAGCACCGCGAGGTGCGACAGGGCGATCGCACCCATCCCGCTGCCCACGAACAGCGCCGCCTCGGCCCCCTCGAGCAGCGCGAGACGCTTGGCGATGGCGACGTGGTTGGGGTTGTTGCCGTAGCGGGAGTAGATGACTTCCTGGGTCGACCCGATGGGATTGGTGAAGGTGGCGCTTTGGTACAGGGGCGGCGCCACCGGCGCCCAGTCGGGGCGCGATTGGGGGTCGCCGTGGACGGCGCGGGTCGAGAACCCGAGGCGACGCTTCACCGGCTCCCTCTCCCCCTCCCCCCGCTCACGCGAGCGTCAGCGCGAGGGTCCCTCCGGGCGTGCGCGCGGCCAGCCGCCGTGCCACCAGCTCGTCGAGCAGCGCCACCGCCGCGTCGGGGGCTCCGACGGCCTCCAGCGTACCGTCGGGCCGCTCGATCAGCACCGCGAGCCGATGGCCCGCGAGCACCGGCTCGATCGCTTCGCGGTGTCCGTCCGAGATGCCCGTGAGCACCAGCACCCCTGAGCGGGTCCGCAACAGCTTGGCCACGATCTCGTCGGCGCACGAGTAGTCGATGCACCCCACGCGCGTAAAATCGATGCGGGCGACGGCGCCGTCACCCGCGGCGGTCCCCATCGCCCGCTCGATGCACTCGCGCACGACGCGCCCCGTCGGACGCGTGACCAGGTCCGTATACACGCCCGACACCGATTCCTGAAGCACCGCGTGCACGTCGATGTGCTGTATCACGGCTTGGTGGACCCCTGCTCCGGTATGATGATAAGCACCTGGGCGCCCGGGAACGCCGGAAGGCCGTCCCTCAAGGGCACGTCGTCGTCCCACTTGGGCACGATCGCGATGCGGGCCGTCCCGCTGCGGATCGCGATCTTGCCGTCCCAGCGCGCGAGGTAGCGCCGGATCCCGGCGAGCCCCTGGCCGCGGCCGGGATCGCGGAACCGGCTCACGCCCTGGATCAGCGCGGCCTCGAGTGCGGCCGCGTCCCCCCAGCGCGTCCCGAAGCGCTTGCTCTGCGTCGGCTCGAGGGAATGACGGAAGCCTACGCCTGCGTCCGCCACCGCGATCACAACCACCCGCTTCGCGAGCTTGCGGCGCCAATGGTACGCCTGTACCGCCACCCAGCCGCCCGTGCCCGCGTGTTCTACAATATTCTGACACGCCTCGGAAAGCGCCATAGCGAAGCCCATCGTCGCCTTCGGATCGAGCCCCAGCTCGGACGCCAGGATGGCAGACGCGCGCTGTTGGATGTTCGACACCACGGCGTGTACGTCCTCCGCCGCGCGCACCGGTGTCACGGGGAGAAGCACGTCGCTCTGCTCCGCGGCTTTCACCCGCGGAACCTTGCCATGGATCTCGAACAACTCGGCCGCTTCGCGGAAGAACCCGGCGCGCGTCCAGTAGGTGAGTACCTCGGCGTGCGTCGGCGCGGTGAGCAGTGGCCGCTCCGCGCTGCCCCCGCCCCCGCCCCCGCCCCCGCCGGCCGAACTCCGCGCCGCTTGCCCTGCGGCGAGCAGGCCCACCAGGCCGTAGGGTGACGCCCACTCGGCCGCATGCGCATCGAACAGGAGGCGCTCACCGTCTTTGGCGGCTGCGGCGAAGGCGCTCGCGAACTGGTCGAAGGAGCGATCGTCGAACTGAGCCGGGACTTCGACGAGCCGGGTCACACCGCCGAGAGCTTGCCCAGCAGATGATCCCGCAGACCGGTGGCGCCGCGGTGGCTCACATTGCGCGCGCCCATGCGCGTGCCGAGCCGCAGCGCGTCCTCGACACTCGCACCGGCGACGAGCGACGCTACAACCGTGGCGCCGAGCACGTCACCGCACCCGGTCGGGTCACCGTCGGGAAGGGAAGCTCCCTCTGCGGGGATCAACGCGGTCCGCACCGGGTCGCCGGTGAAGTATGCCGCACCCCGCGCGCCCAAGGTGACGACCAGCGTGCCGCACCCCCGCGCCAGGGCCCCGGCCGCGACCGCGAGCGGATCGGGCCCCAGCTGCTCCATCTCGTCGGCGTTCAGCTGGACGGTGTCGAAGCAGCCGAACCAGGCGGGAGCGTCGGGCAGTGGCTGCGGCACGCGGGTGCCGTCCGGCTCCTTGCCCAGGAATAGGCTGTGGAGGTCGGCGTACAGGAAGCGCGGGAAGCCGTGGCGCAGCAGCTGTGCCGTTTCCAGGTCCAGCTCATAGCCCGAGATGAAGTTCACGTACAACGCGTCGAGATCCCGCACCTGCGCTCCGAGCTCGGGCCAGGTCCACGGCGGGACGCCGCCCGCCATCTGTTCGCAGCGGCGCTCGCGCTGGTGGTAGCGGAGCGTGACGCGGTTGTTCGCCACCGGCACCTCGACAAACCGGGCGCCGGGCGTCACATGGCGGAGCGTGCCGAGGAACTCCGCCGCACGCGGGGCCAGGTCGCGACCCACCTTGACGAGGGGAACGATTTGCCAGTCGTCGCGCAGTGTGGCATCGAGCGCGGCCAGGGAATAGGAGATCCCACCCCATTCTTCGATGGCGGGCTGCGCGGGGTCGCGGCCGTAAATCGTGTCCCACACCATGGAGCCAATGACCCCAAGTCGCTTCACACCGTTCCCCAGGTGCGCTGGACGAACACGGCGGCGGCACCGTACACGCCCGCGGTGCCGGTGAGCTCCCCGGGGACGATGCGGCACGCGTCCACGGCGGGCTTAAAGGCCCGGCGCTTCACTTCGCCGCGCAGCGGCGCGAACAGCTTCTCCCCCGCGAGCGTCACGCCGCCGCAGATCACCACCACCTCGGGGTTGAAGATGTTCACGATATTGGCGACCCCGGTGCCGAGGAACTTCGCCGTATCGTGCACCACGTCCAGCGCGTATTCGTCGCCGTCGTGCGCCGCTTCGTACACGATCTGCGCGGTGATCTTGGTGAGATCGCCCTTCACATAGCGCGGCAGTGAGGTGTCGGCGCCGGATTCGATGCCCTCGACCGCCCGCGCGGCGATCGCGGGTCCCGACGCGTAGGCTTCCAGGCAGCCGTCGTTGCCGCACTTGCAGCGCCGGCCATTGGAATCGATGGACATGTGGCCGATCTCGCCCGCGACGTCCGAGACCCCGCGATAGATCGCTCCGCCGAGCACGATGCCGCCGCCGATGCCCGTGCCGATCGTGAACCCGACCACGTGGTCGGAGCCACGCGCCGCCCCACGCCACCACTCACCGAAAATCGCGCAGTTGGCGTCGTTGTCGAGCGTGGCGGGCAGACCGAGTGCGGCCGCCAGGCGGTCGCGCAGCGGGTAGTTCGTCCACCCCAGGTTGGGGGTGAGCAGCACGATGCCGGTCTTGGTGTTGAGCGGGCCGGGCGAGCCGATGCCGACGCCCGCGATCTCTTTGCCGCGCGCCGCCGCCATCGACGCGCGCGCCAGCTTCACGATCCGCCCCAGCACGGCGTCCGCGCCCTGCTCGGAGATGGTGGGCTCGGACACGAGCCCCAGCAGTTCGGAGCCGTCCTCCGCCACGGTCCCGGCGACGATGTTCGTTCCGCCCAGGTCAATCCCGACGACGTAGCGCACCGGTCTCCTCGATCGCGTGAAGGACGTCCTGCACCGACAGCGACTTCATGCACAAGTGATGCCCCAGCGGACAACTGGGTGGCCCGTGCGCCGAGCACGGGCGGCACAAGAGCCCGTCGAGCTGCACCACGCGGTCCCGCGGTCCCCGCGGCCCGAACCCGAAGCTCGGCGCCGTCGAGCCGAAGATCGCCACCGTCGGCGTGTCGACCGCCTGCGCGAAGTGGAGCGGAGCGCTGTCGTTCGTCACGAGCACCGCCGCCCGTCGGATCGCCTCCACCGACTGACGCACGGTCAGCCGGCCGCACCCGCTGACCGCCCGACCACCCGATCGCGCGACCGCCGCGGTGATCTCCGCGGCCAGGCCCGCATCGTCCGGCCCGCCCACGATCACGATCCCCGCGTGCGCCGCCAGCCGCTCCGCCAGCTCTCTATAGTACGGCCAGCGCTTCGAGCCCCAGATCGATCCCGGCGCGAGCGCGACGAACCGTTCCCGGATGCCGTGCTCCCGCAGAAACCCCTCCGTCGCCGCACGGTCGGCGAGCGTCACGTGCAGCGCCGGGCGGGCATGGTGCACCCCGACGCCCGCGAGCGCCAGCACCCGGTCGATCTCGTGTCCCTGCGTGGCCCGCCGTCGGACGTCGGTATAGAGCGACCGCCAGCCGTCGTCGAAGCCGACCCGCTGCGGGATGCGGGCCAGCCATGCCGCCAGCGCCGTTCGCAGGGACCGGTGCGGAAGATACGCGCATTCATACTGCTCCGCGCGGAGGGCGCGGGCCAGTCGAAACAATCCACCCAGGCCGCGATCGCGGCCCTTCTTGTCGTACGGGATGACCCGCCGGACCGCGGGATGCGTCTCGATCAGCGCTGCCGCGGCCGGGGTGGTCACCACGTCCACCGGCCCGTGGCGGGCGGCGAGCACCTCGAGCAGCGGCGTCGTGAGCACGACGTCTCCCAGAAAGGCGGTCTGGATGACGAGGCTAGTCAACCTGCAAGACCGCCAAGAATGCCTCCTGCGGGATCTCGACCGTTCCCACCTGCTTCATCCGTTTCTTCCCTTCCTTTTGCTTCTCGAGCAGCTTGCGCTTGCGGGTGACGTCGCCCCCGTAGCACTTGGCGGTCACGTTCTTGCGCAACGGGCGGACCGTCTCGCGGGCGATCACCTTGGTCCCGATCGCCGCTTGGATCACCACCTCGAACAGCTGGCGCGGGATCAGCTCTTTCAGCTTCTCGGCGATCTTCTTGCCCCATTCGTATGCCTTGTCGCGGTGGATGATGACCGAGAACGCGTCCACGGCCTCGCCGTTGAGCAGCATGTCGAGCTTGACGAGATCGGCCGGGCGGTATTCGAGGAATTCGTAGTCGAGCGACGCGTAGCCCCGTGAGATGGTCTTCAGCTTGTCGTAAAAGTCGAGAATGATCTCGGCCAGCGGGAATTCCCAGGTGAACTCGACGCGCGTCGGGTCCACGTAGTGCATGGCTTGGTACACGCCACGCCGCTCCTGACCCAGCTTCATGATCGCGCCGATGTACTCGGCGGGTGCCACGATCCGTGCTTTGACGTAGGGCTCCTCGATGTGGTCGACCGCCGAGCCGTGCGGCATCAGGCTCGGATTCTCGACCAGCTCCACGGTGCCATCCGTCTTGTGGACGTGGTACTCCACGTTCGGCACGGTGCTGATCAAGTCGAGGTTGAACTCCCGCTCGAGCCGCTCGCGCACGATCTCCATGTGGAGCAGGCCGAGGAACCCGCAGCGAAACCCGAAGCCAAGCGCCACCGACGACTCGGGCTCGTAGTGCAGCGATCCGTCGTTCAGCTGCAGCTTGCCCAGCGCATCGCGTAGCTCTTCGAACTGCTCGGCATTGGTCGGGTACAGACCGGCGAACACCATCGACATGATGTCGCGGTACCCGGGCAGCAGCGGTACGTCACGGTGCTCCGCGTCGAGCACCGTATCGCCGGGGCGGGTATCGCGCACGCCGCGCACGTTAGCGACGAAGTAGCCGACTTCACCGGCCTCGAGCTGCTCGGTGGGCTTGTGCCCGAGCTGCAGGTACCCCACCTCGTCCACCTCGTAGACGTCGTCCTTGTGCGCGCCGAAGGCGATCTTCATGCCGGGCCGGATCGTACCGTCCACGACGCGGATGCTGGGAATCGCGCCACGATAACGGTCGTAATAGGAGTCGAAGATGAGGGTGCGCAGCGGAGCGTCCGCCACGCCGCGGGGCGATGGGATGCGCTCCACCACGGCCGCGAGCAGCTCGGGCACGTTGGTGCCTTCCTTGGCCGAGATGCGGAGGATCTCCTCGGGCTTGGCGCCGATGAGCTCGTGCAGCTCCTGCGCCCGGCGGTCCGGCTCGGCTCCGGGGAGGTCGATCTTGTTCAGCACGGGGATGATCTCCAGCCCGGCATCCATCGCGAGGAACAGGTTGGAGAGCGTCTGCGCCTGGATTCCCTGCGACGCGTCCACCACGAGGATCGCCCCCTCACAGGCTTGGAGCGAGCGTGACACCTCGTAGGTGAAGTCCACGTGCCCCGGCGTGTCGATCAGGTTGAGCTCGTACACCCCCCCGTTGCGGGCATGGTAGTTCATGCGCACCGCGTTGAGCTTGATCGTGATGCCGCGCTCGCGCTCCAGGTCCATCGTGTCGAGGACCTGCTCCCGCATCAGGCGCTTGTCCAGCGTGCCCGTGAGCTCGATGAGGCGGTCGGCCAGCGTCGACTTCCCGTGGTCGATGTGGGCCACGATACAGAAGTTGCGGATGTGATCTTGGCGCATGTGGGGCTAAAATATAGTCATCCGTCGTCCGTCATCCGCCGTGGCCCGTCGCTTGCGGATGACGAATGACGGCGAAGGCGGTATACTCCGAGAGGAACTCTCCTGGCTCCCATCACCGGCTGGTTCGATCCCACCTCCAACGGCGGCGCCGTACGGCTCGCCGCTAACAGCTATTTGCCTGCCAAGGGCGATCCCGGTGTGCGCCTCCCCGGACTGCGGCGCGGGGATCTCGTCACGGTCGAGAACGGGCGCGTGGTGAGCATCAACGGCCTGCCGCCCGGCCGGCTGGCGGAGCGGCCCGACTTCACGAAGCTCAGTGCCGTGCACCCATCGCGCCCCCTGCGCCTCGAGACCCCCCGAGCGTCGAGCCCGCGCACCGCCGAGATCCAGCGCGTCGTCGATTTGATCTGTCCCCTGGGGTTCGGCCAGCGCGCCCTGATCGTGTCGCCGCCCAAGGCGGGCAAGACGGTGATGCTGCAGGCGGTGGCGGAAGGCGTCGCGCTCAACCATCCGTCCGCGATCCTCCTCATCCTGCTCGTCGACGAGCGGCCCGAGGAGGTGAGCGAAATGATCGACTGGGGTCGGGGCGAGGTCATCGCGTCGAGCTTCGACCTGTCGCACGAGCGCCATGTTGCGGTGGCCGACATGGTCTTCGAGCATGCGCGCCGCCAGGTAGAGCTCGGCAAGGACGTGGTGATCGTGCTCGATTCGCTCACCCGCCTCGCACGCTCCCACAACACGACGGGGCGGGGGAGCGGGCGTACGATGTCGGGTGGCCTGGACGCCAACGCGCTGGCCAAGCCCAAGGGGCTGTTCGGGGCCGCGCGCGCCGTGCCCGAGGGCGGCTCCCTCACCGTCATCGCTACCGCGCTGATCGAGACGGAAAGCCGGATGGACGACGTGATCTTCGAAGAGTTCAAGGGGACGGGCAACTCGGAGCTGCGCCTGTCGCGCGCGCTGGCGGACCG
>Ga0075423_10000137_pt1 | contig 48025 bp, 48 predicted proteins | sample SoiMethybrSBSTD2_FD_80114 | JGI IMG/M metagenome (GOLD analysis project Ga0075423, IMG submission 80114) | Bulk soil microbial communities from a Populus tree surrounding site in Tennessee, USA - Soil MetaG P. TD hybrid SBSTD2 | ecosystem: Environmental > Terrestrial > Soil > Tree plantation... | reverse complement strand
CTCGCGCAGGAGGTTGATGCCGATGAGGCAGTCGAACTTGCCGAGGCGCAGATCACGGATGAGCGCGACGCGGTCGAGCGTGTCGATGTCCGAGTGCAGATAGCGCACGCGCAGCCCGAGCTGCTGGTAATACTCGGTCAGGTCTTCCGCCATCCGCTTGGTGAGCGTCGTCACCAGGACGCGCTCCTTGCGCTCGACGCGCTTGCGGATCTGCTCGAGCAGGTCGTCGACCTGGCTCCGCGCCGGCCGGACCGTCACTTCGGGGTCGATCAGACCCGTCGGCCGGATGAGCTGCTCGGCAGTGACGCCGCCGCTCGTCTTGATCTCGTAATCCGCCGGGGTCGCCGAGACATAGACGACCTGATGGGTCATCGAGTCGAATTCCTCGAAGTTGAGCGGCCGGTTGTCGAGGGCCGACGGCAGACGGAAACCGAACTCGACCAGCGTCTCCTTGCGCGAGCGGTCGCCGCGGTACATGCCGCCGATCTGAGGCACCGCGACGTGGCTCTCGTCGATGAAGAGGAGAAAGTCGTCCGGGAAATAGCTCAAGAGCGTCGGCGGCGGGTCGCCGGGATTGCGTCCGGTCAGATGACGCGAGTAGTTCTCGATGCCCGGACAGAAGCCCATCTCGTCCAGCAGCTCGAGGTCGTACAGCGTCCGCTGCTCGAGGCGCTGCGCCTCCAGCAGCTTGTTTTCGGCGCGCAGCTCCGCGAGGCGGAGTTGAAGCTCCTCGCGAATGCCCGCGATCGCGAGCTTCAGCCGCTGGTCGGTCGTGACGTAGTGGCTCGCGGGATAAATGCACGCCTTGTCCACGCGGCGCTGCGCCTTGCCGCGGATCGGATCGATCTCGACCAGGCTCTCGATGCGGTCGCCGAAGAATTCGAGGCGCAGCGCCGAGCTGTCCTCGTAGGCGGGAAAGACCTCGACCACGTCGCCGCGGACGCGGAACGTGCCGCGGTGGAAATCGTAGTCGCTGCGCTGATAATGGATGTCGACCAGCTTTCGCAGCACGCGGTCGCGCTCGATCTCCATGCCCGCTTCGAGGTAGACCATGAGGTCGAAGTAGGCTTCCGGCGAGCCCAGGCCGTAGATGCACGAGACGCTCGCGACGATGATCGTATCGCGCCGCTCCAGCAGCGCCTTGGTCGCGGAGTGGCGCAGCTTGTCGATCTCGTCGTTGATCGAGGCGTCTTTCTCTATATAGGTGTCGGTCGAGGGCACATAGGCTTCGGGCTGATAGTAATCGTAGTAGCTGACGAAGTAGCGCACCGCGTTTTTGGGGAAGAGCTCTTTGAATTCGTTGTAAAGCTGCGCGGCGAGAGTCTTGTTCGGCGCGATGACGAGCGCCGGCCGATTGACGCCGGCGATCACGTTCGCCATCGTGAAGGTCTTGCCCGAGCCCGTGACGCCGAGGAGGACCTGATGGCGTTTGCCCTGCTCGACGCCGCGAACGAGCTTCTCGATCGCCTGCGGCTGGTCGCCCTGGGGCTTGAACCCGGACACGATCTCAAAACGACCTTCTTTTCGCTCCCAGGCCATCAGGAAAAAATATCAGGGCGCGCGGGAAGGAGCAAGCTTGCAACCTTGCGAGTAACATACTACCTTCGAATGGTCCCTCCGAATCGAAACCATGCGCAGTTTTTTTAAAGCCGCTGCCCTGCTCGCGTGCGTCCTGCTCTGGAACGCCGCCGCCAGCGCCGCCGAAGCGAAAAAGGTCCGGCTCGCCTATGTCGGCTGGGAGGTCGGCGCCGCGGTCTCGTATGTCGGCATCGACGGCGGCATCTTCAAGCAGAACGGCCTGGACGTGGAAGAGGTCTTCGTGCGCGATCCGCTGAGCGGCGGCGTGCAGTCGCTGATCGGCGCCGATTTCATGGTCGGCTTCGGCAATCCGCTGGCGCTCGTCCAGCCGGTCCTGACGGGCGCGGACGTCGTCTCCATCGCCTCGCACGTGAGCGTCCAGCCTTACGGCATGGCGGTCGCCCAGAATATCGGCAAGGTCACCGACTTGAAAGGCAAGCGCGTCGGCGTCTCCGAGCTCGGCGGCCGATCGGACCTGATCGCGCGCGTCATCCTGCGGCGCGCCGGCCTCGATCCGGTCAAAGACGTGGAGATCGTCAGCGCCGGGCTGGCCCCGAACCGCCTGCTGGCCCTGTCCAAAGACCTCATTCAAGGCGCGCCCGTGAATCAGCAGTTCGCCGTCGAGGCGAAGAAGATCGGCATCAAGATCATCGACGTGAAAGAGATCCCGGCTTTCACCGCGATGCTTCTCACCACGCGCTCGTTCATCAAGCGCGACGAGGACACTGTCAGGCGCTTCATCAAGGGGTACGTCGAGGCGATCCACTTCTATCTGACGCGCCGCGCCGACAGCCTCGCGATCATTCGCAAATACTTCAGCGGCTCCAATCCCGCCGCGCTGGAATCGATGTACGAAGGCTTTGCCGCCGATTTAAAGCCGCTGCCGGAGCCCGACCGCGAGGCCGCGCAGGCGCTGATCGATACCGCCGTGATCGTCGATCCCAAGGCGAAGGACTTAAAGCCGGAAAGCCTCTTCGACTCGCACTTCCTCGACGAGCTAAAGGCGAACGGCTTCATGAACAAGCTCTACGCCGAAAAAGTAAGCTTGTAGCCGTTCAACCCGAAGACACTCCCACGAAGCCGACCGCCCATCATCGGCAGAATAACCGCGCGAAGAATCCCCTTCAGAGGAGGAATCATGGCCGAGAACGAATCCGTTCTATATCGCGAAGCCGACGGCCTCGCCTGGATCACCTTGAACCGCCCGAAATCGCTCAATACGCTTAATCCCGAGTTGCTCCAGCAGCTCGCGGCGCTGCTCGATCGCGTCAAAGACGAGGCGGCGGTAAAAGGCGTCATCGTCACCGGGACCGGCGACGCGTTTTCAGCGGGGGCGGACATTCGCGTTCTCAATCGCTCGACGCCGCTCGAAGTGCGCGAGTTCGCCCGGCTCGCCGTGGCGATCAATCACAAAATCGAGACGCTCGGCAAGATCGCCGTGGCCGCGATCAACGGCTACGCGCTCGGCGGCGGGCTCGAATTGGCCGAGGCCTGCATGCTCCGCGTCGCCGTGCGCGGCGCGATGCTGGGGCACCCCGAGGTGCGCATCGGCGCGGTCGCCGGCTTCGGCGGCACGACGCGCCTGCCGCGGCTGATCGGCAAGGGGCGCGCAGCGGAGCTGCTTCTGACGGGCAGGCTCATCAACGCGGACGAGGCGCTGCGGCTCGGGCTCGTCAATCAGGTCGTCGAGGCCGACGCCCTGCTCGCCCAGAGCGAAACGCTCGCCCGAGAAATTATGGCGCAAGCGCCGCTCGCGGTGAAATTGACCTGGGAGGCGCTGCATCACGGCCTGAACGTTACCTTGGAGGAGTCCGCGCAGCTCGGCGCGGATTGTTTCGGCCTCATCGCGGCTACGGAAGATTTCCGCGCGGGAACAGAGGCGTTTCTGAAGAAGGCAACGCCGTCGTTTAGCGGGAGATAATTCCGGTGGCAAGAAGACCGCGCCGGTGATATTTCTCCCGTCCATGTGCAATAGACAATCGGCATTAAGTCCTTTCGTAATCGCTGTCGCGCTGTCGCTCTTTGCCGGCGGCGCGCACACGCAGGAAGTCCAGCCGACCAACGATCTGCCCAACCCCTACCAATCGATCGCGCCGTGGGGACAGCTCCCCGAGGGGCGCAAGTGGGGCGCCCTCTCCGCGGTCGCCATCGATAAGGACGGCGCATCGGTCTGGGTGGCCGACCGCTGCGGCGCGAATCCCGATGCGCCTCCCGGCGCCTCGCCCTTCCAGTACGACAGCTGCGCCGGCTCGACGCTGGCGCCGGTGCTCAAGTTCGATTCATCCGGCAAGCTGCTGAAAAGCTTCGGCGCCGGCATGTTTCTTTTCCCGCACAAAATCTATGTCGACCCCGACGGGAACATCTGGGTGGTCGATCAGAGATCGGCCAACGAGCGCGAGCTCGCGAAATTTCCCGGCGACCAAGCCAAGGGACATATCGTCGTTAAGTTCAGCCCGGAGGGCAAGGTGCTGATGACGTTCGGCCGGCCGGGGGTCGCCGGCAATCCGCCGGACGCGTTGACGCAGCCGACGAGCGTCCTCGTGGCGCCGAACGGCGACATCTTCATCTCCGAAGGCCACAACCAGAATCCCGACGCGCCGCCGGAGACGGTCTCGCGCATCTCCCGCTTCACCAAGGACGGCCGCTTCATCAAATCATTTGGCAAGTTCGGGACCGGTCCGGGGGAATTTAGAAATGCGCATGACATCGCGATGGATCCGCAGGGTCGTCTCTTCGTCGCCGACCGCGGCAACATGCGCGTCCAGATCCTCGACCAGGACGGAAAATATCTAGCCGAGTGGAAGCAGTTCAGCCGGCCGAGCGCCGTCTACATCCGCAACGATCTCATCTATGTCGCGGATTCCGAATCCAACGGCGTCGCGCCGCACCCGGGATGGAAGCGCGGCATCCGTATCGGCAGCCTCAAAGACGGCAAAGTGCTTTATCGCATTCCCGATGCGCAGGAACTAAAGGGAACCAGCGGACCCGAAGGCGCGGCGGTGGATGCCAAGGGCAACGTCTACGGCGCGGAAGTCGGCCAAAGACAGCTGGTCAAGCACGTCAAACAGTAGCGGGTAGAAAACGGGGCGCAGGTGAGAACGGATCAGCGCAGCCCCTTGACGATCGATTCGAGCCGGGCGCTCACCATGCGGCCGGGCTGGCTCAGGATGATGCGCGCCGCGGAGACTGAGATCGGCCGGCCGAATAGGCTGTAGCGCCGGCCGCAGTCTTTTTGATTGTTCGCCCATTCGGCGAACTCCTCTGGCGTGGGCGGGTGGCCGATCTCGCGGGCGCAGCGGCGCACGATAAATCCCAGCATCATCTTGTTGCGCTGCGCTTCCACGGACATCCTCTCGGCCATTTCGTTTCTTCCGGCAGTCCTTAAAGGCTAATCGATCATGTGCGTCGTCGCCTTCATGTGCTTGTCGATAGTGACGTAGCCGCGCCATTGATCGACCATCCAGTAGCGCACGCCGAACTCGAAGCGCAACTCCTTCATATCGACGTCGTACGGATTGAAATGCTGGTGGTGCATCATCCCCGGCGGCACGTGCACGGCGTCGCCCTGCACCCAGTCGTAGCGCTTGCCGCCGATCTCGGAGTAGCCGCTGCCCTCCAGGGCGTAGAGATAGGCTTCTGGATGCGCGTGGCTGTGGCTCTTGGTATGCGCGAGATCGACGAAGATCGAGCTGATCGCGACGGCGGTCGCCTTGAAGCCGTTCTGCTTGCCGCTCCGGCCCATGAGAAAATAGGTCGCGCCGTGCTTCGACTCGTCGGATTTCTCGAACTGCTCCTCGTGCATGGAGATGCGCCGGCCGTCGACCGGCCAGTTCTGCGATTCTTCGCGCGGCGCCTTGGCGATCGCCGATGCATTGTTCTCGCCCGCGTCCTCGACCTGCTCCATCGGCCCCATCTTGATGAACGACTCGAGCGGCCACGCGAGCCCGGAGATGTAGACGACCTGCTCTTTTCCGGTGTTGAAGAGCTGGTGCGTCGCGCGGTGCGGGATGTGGAAGATGGTGCCTTTATGAAAATCGTAGCGCTGGTCGTCGAGGAGCATGAAGCCTTCGCCCTTCTCGATGTAGATCGCTTCCTCGCCGTGGATGTGCTTGCCGGTATGCCAGCCAGCGGGAATCTCCGCTTTCATGAGCAGGCTGCCGCCGGTGGGAAATCCCGTCTCCGGCGCGATCATCAGCGCGGCTTTGTGATCCTGCCGCGTGCGCGTCCATTGAAGATCTTTTCCGCGCGCGACCCGCGGCCCCTCGTTCACGGTGTCCAGATTTTTCTTCGATTGATCCAACCACGCCTGATAGAAATCGCTCATCTCACCTCCGAAATTTTCATTCAATCCTTTGAAAATTAACCGATGCATTCACCCATGTCAAACCGACGGAACGGTTCCGGGTTCCGAGTTTCGGGTTTCGGGGTTGGAAAAATTCCCGATTTCCCGAAACTCGAAACTACCAACTCGAAACTTCTTTTATGTATTTTATGTTTCCGGCAGCCTTTTGAGCTGCGGGTAGAAAAAGAAAAACGCGACGAGAACGACGATTACCGCACCGGCCTGGATGGCGAATGGCGCGCCGGCCCACTCGGCGATAAAGCCCGCCTGCATGCCCCCGAACTCACGCAGCCCCGCGGCGCTGAGGCCGTAGACGCCCATGACGCGCCCGCGGTAGACGTCGGCGACGGTGAGTTGAATAATTGTATTGAGCAGCGTGTCGAAGACGGTTCCCAGCGCGCCGACTACCACGAGCGTCGGGAAGGCGATATCGAAGCTTCGGGCCGTAGCGAAGACGAACAGCGCAACCGCTGAGCCGACAAGAATCGCTACGAAGGCGCGCCGCCTGACCTTCACACGGCCGAGCGCCGCGAGCGTCAGTGCGCCGATGATCGTGCCGAGCCCCGGCGCGGCGGAGATAAATCCGAGACCGGAGGCGCCGATATGGAGCACGTCCTTGGCGAAAACCGGCAGTAGAATGATGTACGAGCGGCCGAAGATACTCACACACGACGAGCCGATCAGCAGCGTCAGGATGAGCTTCTGCCGCCGGATGTAGCGCAGGCCGTCGAAGAAGCTCTGCGTCATGCCCATGCGCTCGCCGGTATCCTGCGGCGGGATGTTCATCCGGAACAGCGCCCAGATGATTGCGAAGTAGCTGACCGCGTTGATGTAGAAGCAGCCGTCGATGCCGACGCGATTGACGAGCAGGCCGACGAGGCTCGGACCCAAGAGCCCCGCGCCCTGCCAGGTGATCGAGTTGAGCGCGAGCGCATTCACGAGATCCTCGCGGCTCACGAGCTTTGGAATGAGCGACTGCCGCACGGGCTGCTCGAACGCCCACGCCGTCGAAGTGATCGCGCCGAGGATGAATATGTGCCACGCGCGGATCGCGTCGAGCGACACCAACACCGCCAGAACAAAAGCGGTGATGAGCGAGACGATCTGAATCCACATCATCACGAGGCGCCGGTCCCAGCGGTCGGCGACGAGACCGCCGAGCAGGAAGAAGCAGAAAAGCATCATCGTGCGAAGCAGGCTGAAGAGGCCCAGAATAAACGGCGACCCCGTGAGCTCGAACAAAAGCCAGCCCTGGGCGACGTTCTGCATCCAGGCGCCGACGTTGGAGACGAAATAGCTCGACCAGTACCAGAAAAAATCCGGGTAGCGCAGCGCGCGAAAGACCCCGCTTCCTCGCATCGATGATGTCCTTCCTTGTTGATCGGGATAATAAAAACGAAGCGGCCGCCTCAGCCTCCCGCCAGCTTTTTCCGCCGCAGGAACTCCTCGGCCACCTCGCGCGCGGCGCGCCGCTCGCCGTCGACGGCGAGATTCATCCGGCGCATCTCCTCGACCGAGATCGCGTTCGCGAGCGCAGCGAGCGCCGCGCGGATTTCCGGATGCCGCCCGAGCGTATCCTCGCGCGCGACCGGCACGGCGTCGTAGGGCGGAAAATAATGGCGGTCGTCCTCCAGCTGAACGAGTCCGAGCTGTGCGATGAGCCCGTCGGTCGAATTCCCCGCGATGATGTCCACCTGGCCGGTCGCGAGCGCGCGGTACGTGAGCGACAGATCCATCTCGCGGACTTCTGCAAATTTGAGTCGGTAGGCGCGCACAAAGCCTTCGTAGCCGTCCGGCCGCGAGATGAAGTCCTGGCCGAAGCCCGCGCGCCACTTCGCCGCGTAGCGCGCGATGTCGCTGATCGTCTTCAGCCTGAGTTTCTTCGCGTCGTCGCCGCGGACAAGGATCGCGAAGGTATTGTTGAAGCCGAGCGGTTCCAACCACTCGACGTGGAAGCGCGCAGCGTACTCGGCCTTCGCACGTCGGTAGACCTCGCGCGCGTCGGAGAGCGGCGGCAACTTTAAGATCGCCGTCAGGGCGGTGCCGGTGTACTCGACGTAGGCGTCGATCTCGCCCGCGACGAGCGCGTCGTGCGCCAGGTTCCCGCCGAGATCGAAGCGGCGTTCGACCGGCAGACCCGTTCTGCTCTCGATCGTCTGCGCGACGATCTCCCCCAGGATGATCTGCTCGGTGAAATCCTTCGAGCCGATCGCGATGCGGCGCGCCGCGCCGGAATGAAGCGTGACGGCGGCGATGACGACAACCGCCGCCGCAATAACGCCCAGCGCGGCGAAGGCATGCCGCCGGTTGAAGCGCCGCGCGCCGCGGCCGAACCGGTGCTCGACCGCGCCGAGGAGAAAATCGGCCGCGAGCGCGAGCAGCGCCGCGGGCACCGCGCCGGCGAGGATAAGCGTGTTGTCGTTCATCCTGAGGCCGCGGAAGATGTAGCGCCCCAGGCCGCCCGCGTCGATCGCCGCCGCGATCGTCGCCGTGCCGACGGCGATAACGGTAGCGACACGGATGCCGGCGACGATGACTCCGAGCGCGAGCGGCACCTCGACCTGGAGCAACAGCTGGCGGTCGGTCATGCCGAGCCCCCTGCCCGCCTCGCGGATCGCCGGGTCGACGCCGTTGATGCCGGTGAACGTATTGCGGATGATCGGCAGCAGCGCGTAGAGCGCCAGCGCCGCGATCGCAGTGCGCGCGCCGATGCCGCCGATGATACGGACATTAAAAAGATAAATATTGAGCGGGATGAGGAAGCCGAACAACGCGAGGCTCGGCACCGTCTGCATGATATTGGCGAAGCCCAAGATCGGTTTGCCGAGCCCCGGCCGGCGCGTCAGCGCGATGCCGAGCGGCACGCCGATCAGGATCGCGATGCCGGTCGAGACGGCGACAAGGAAGAGATGCTCGAGCGAGAGCTGGAAGACCTCGGCCCGGTGCGCAAGAAGAAATTGCCAGAGGTTCATGGCGCGGCGGCCACCTCTTCGGCACCGCGGAGGCACGAGACGAACGCCACGACCTCGGGGTCGCGCGAAGCGAGAAAATCTCTCGGGCGGCCGAGCAGGACGATGCGGCCGTCTTTCAAGAGCGCAATGCGTGAGGCGAGCAAAAAGGCCTCGCCCACGTCATGCGTGACGAAGACCATGGTTTTGCCGAGCCGGCGCTGCAAGGAGCGGAACTCTTCCTGGATCTCGCGCCGCGTGATCGGATCGAGCGCGCCGAACGGCTCGTCGAGCAGCATGATCGGCGGATCGGCGGCGAGAGCTCGCGCGACGCCGACCCTCTGGCGCTGTCCGCCGGAAAGCTCGCGCGGGTAGCGGCCGGCGAAGCGCGCCGGATCGAGGCCGACGAGATCGAGCAGCTCGCGCACGCGCTTCTGCGTCCTCTCGCTGTTCCAGCCTTCGAGGCGCGGCACGACCGCGACGTTCTCCTCGATCGTGAAATGGGGGAACAGGCCGATCTCCTGGATGACGTAGCCGATGCGGCGCCTGAGGCGGATCGGGTCCCACTCCGTCGTCGGCCGGTCCTCGACAAGCACGCGGCCGTCGGTCGGATCGAGCAGGCGGTTGACGAGCTTGAGCGTCGTGGTTTTGCCCGAGCCGCTGCGCCCCAGCAGCACCAGCGTCTCGCCGCGCGCAACGGTCAGATCGAGCGCCGCGAGCAGCGCTCTGCCGTCGGGCAGGCGGAAGCCGGCACGCTGGAATTCGATAGCAGTGGATACACCATTCATGATTATCGCCGCGGGGCCGTCTAGACAGCGCGGCGATTTTTAACTTATAGTCGGATGGGGCATGGAAAAGCAAAACGAGCCGCGGATTTTTTCCGCTGCCGGGGAGGATGTGTGGCGGCCGGAGGAGCGCTCCATCTGGACGGCGCGCTCCTCAACGGACGGAGACCAGGCGCTCGCGCTGCTGAAGAGCCTTTTGGATCAGCCGCGCTGGCTCGCGCCCTACCATCTTTACGACGACGTGGGATCGGAGCTGTTCGACAAGATTTGCGAGCTGCCCGAATATTATCTCACCCGCACCGAGAGCGCCATTCTCGATCGGCGCGCGGCCGAGATCGTCCGGCTGGCGCGGCCGGAGTGCATCGTCGAGCTCGGCGCCGGCACATCCCAAAAAACGATGCTGCTGTTGCGCGAGCAGGTCAAGCAGCGGAGCCGTGGGGTCTTCGCCCCCATCGACGTCAGCCTGGCGAGCCTGCGTATCGCGCGCGACAGCGTGGAGAAAAATTTTCCCCACCTGACGTTTCACGGCCTTCACGGCCAGTACGAGGAAGGTATCGCGGCGATCGAGAAAAAGCTGCCGACGCTGTTCGTCTTCCTCGGCAGCACCGTCGGCAACTTCGACTACTGGCAATTCGAGAATTTCTTCAGCCACGTCTCGCGGTCGATGGGGGCGGACGACTATTTTCTTTTAGGCGTGGACCGCGTCAAAGATCCTGCACTGCTCATAAAGGCCTACGACGACTCGAAGAAAGTCACCGCCGCGTTCATCTTGAACGTCTTCCAAAACGTGAATCGCATTCTAGGGAGCAACTTCGATCGGAAGAATATGCGCTATGAGGCGCGCTACAATACGGAGTGGCAGCGCATCGAGATGCATGCGGTGGCGACTGAGACGCAGGCGATTCGCATCCCGTCGCAGCAAATCTCGTTCGCGTGGAAAAAAGAGGAGAAGATCCTCGTCGAGATCAGCCGCAAGTTCGATCCCGAGCAACTGCAGGCGCAGCTCCGCTGCTACGCACTCGACCCGGTCGCGCATTATACCGACGATAAAAACTGGTTCTCACTCGTGCTGTTCAAGAAAGCCGCCGGCAACCGCTGAATATCGCGCCGCTTCAAGCGACATCCACCCACTTCTGCTCCTCGATCGAGCGCAGCACCGCATGGATGACTCTTTGCGCCTCCAGCCCTTCGCGAAAGCTCGGCACCGGCACAGCGCCGTTTTGAATCGCCTCGGCGAAGCGCCGCGTCAGATGGGCGAAGAGAAACTCGCCCCCGACGCGCGCCGGATCGCCGAGGTTGAGCCCCTGCGTCAGCCTCTCGGGAATGGCGAGCGGCGCGAATTCCGCGTTGGCTCCGCGGGCGCCCGAGAGCTTACCGACCACCCAATCGGCGGCTTTGCGGCCGACCGTGACGGCGAGCGCGCCTTCGCTGCCGAAGATGCGGATGCCTTGATATAAGTTGCCCCGGGCGACGCCGCTCACATGAAGCGATGCTTGAACTTCTCTCTCCAATTCCCCGATAAACATGCAGGAGTCTTCCACATCGACTGCGCCCATATCGCCGCCGCCGGGGCGCTTCCTCTCTTTGTGGAAGATCGCCGCTTGGCCCACGACGCGCTTGAAGTCGCCGGCGAGCCAGCGCACGAGGTCGATCAGGTGCACGGCGGTGTCGCCCAACACGCCGAACCCCGCGCTCTCTTTGCGGTGGCGCCAGCCGAGCGGCGTGTCAGGCGCCATCCTTCCTTCCGCGAACCAGGCCGCGTCGACGTGGAAGATCCGCGAGCCGGCGAAACCTTCGTCCAAAAGCTCCTTCATCCGCCGGAGCGCTGGAATGAAGCGGAAATTGAACGCCGTCATGTGCACCCGTTTGGCGGCTTCCGCGCGCGCCAGCATCGTTTCCGCTTCCTGGACATTCAATGCCAGCGGTTTTTCGCACAGCACGTGAAGTTCGCGGGTGAACGCCTCGAGCGCGATCGGGCAATGCAGATACGGCGGCGTCGCGATGCTCACCGCATCGAGCCCGTCGAGCGCCAGTAAATCGCGATAATCGGTGAATGTTTTGGGGATGTCGAATTCACGGGCGATTTTGGCCGCCGCCGCTTCCGAGCGCTGGCAGAACGCGGCGATTTCGACGCCGCTCGCGCGATAGGCCAGAAGATGATTGCGCCCGAAGCCGCCGCCAATCACACCGACCCTGAGTTTTCGCTCGGCGCTCATCGTGAAAGCTTCGCCTGCGGAATCGGTCCGCGCAATTGCGCGAGAGCGGCGGTGAAATAGCCGTCGTCGAAGTCGAGCGCTTGATGCTGAAACGCTTCCGGCAGGCCGGCCCATGGAATCGACGGATTGCGGTGATGGACCCCGTGAAAATTGAAATGGAGGAGCCCAAAGGAAAAAAGACGTGGCAGCACGAGATTACGCGCGTAGAAGGTGTCGCCGATCGGCGTTGCGTAGTGATAGACGTTATCGAGAAACGAGATCAGAAACGCGCGCGCGGAAAGCGCGGCCGCGAGGAAAGGCCAGTTCGCCCCGTAGCAAAAAGCGCTCGCGCCGAACAGACACAAGATCAAGACCCCGTCCGTGCGCAGCTCGCGCACCGCCTCATCTCGCATGAGCCCGCGCATCAGATTTCCCGGCACATCCGCGCCCATGAAATATTTTTTCTCCATGCGCCGAAGGACGGCGCGGGGAAGAAAAAAGAGCAGCGGGCTTGCCAGCTCCAGCAGATACAGACCGCCGAAGATATGCGCGAAGTAGCCCAGCGCGGCGCGCCACCAGGTTCGTCGCTCGGGATCGTAGGGTTCGGTCGCTTCGATGAGCGACCGGTTGAGCTTATGGTGCAGCAGGTGGCTCAGGCGCAGCACGAGAAACGGCGCGCCGAAAAATATCGCCAGCGCCCTGCCGGCGGCGCGGTTGACCCGCCGCGAAGGATGGAACAGATCGTGGATCGCCTCGTGGATGAGACTCCAGTACGGGTTGTTGAGCGCCGCCAGCGGCAGCAGCGCGAGCGCCCACCAGCGGCTCGCCGGAAGCAGCAATAACGGCAGTATGAAAAACTGAAAGAGGTTCGCCGTGAGGTGCGCTGCGGCGAGCGCGATGTTCGCTTCGGCAGTAATGTCTGCGGGAAAACGCTCTGTTTTTTGGGCTGGTACCGCCGACATATTCAACTGCTAAGCCTTTGCACGAGGCTCAGGAGAATAATGAAACCGAATCCGGCGATGATCGCGCCGGAAATACGATGCACCCAGCGGAGCCCCTCGTGCGTGAACATCATGCGCACCACCGGCATGCCGCCGCTTAGCGTAACCCACCAGCTCGCCGAGCCGCAAAAAATCCCCAGCGTCAGCACGGCGGCGAGCAGATGATGCGCGCTCAAGTCCTCGACGCCCCAGCCGGCGTAGATCGCGACGAAGGAAAGCAGCGTCAGCGGATTGCTGAAGGTCAGAAGAAAAGTCGAGACGTAGGCGCCGAGCAGGTTTTTTTCTTTATCCTTCATCGCGGGCGCGGAAGGCTCCGTCGCGAAGATCTTCAATCCAAGATAACAGAGGAAGATTCCACCGACCAGACGCAGCCAAAGCTGCTCAGCGATTAGAAACGAGGAGACGAGCGTTAGACCGAGCACGACGATGCCGCCGGATACGGCATCGGCCGTGGCGACGCCGAGGCCGGAGATCAAGCCGTAGAGCGGCCCCTTGGAAAGTGTGCGGTTGACGCAGAGGAGGCCGATGGGTCCCACCGGTACCGCGACGATCAAGCCGATGAAGAACCCCTTGAGAAACAACAGTAACATGCCCCGCCCCTCTTATTACTCACATCCCCACGAATTTGCCACTCAGGAATTACCGCGCGGCGAAACGGAGTTTATGATCGCGCGAGCGCTGATGACGCGGCGAAAGCTTTGCCGCGATCATCGCTAGTCGATGCGGCGGCTGGGATCATCGGCGACTTCATCGAGTAAAAGGCGCAGCGTGGATGCTATAGAACGGACCGCGCGGCGTCAAGCGATTTCGACGATGTGACCGCTTGTCGCGAAGTCAATGACGTGAGACATTCGCGGTCGATGAATACGCCGTTAAGCTTTAGGCGCCGCGGTATCGTCGAGGGCTTTTTCGGCTCGCCCTGGTCGATGCGGCAGCGCGCCGCGATGTTCGAATTCGGCGCCGCGCGAGGAATGAACACCTATCTCTACGCGCCCAAGGACGATCCGTATCATCGCGAGAAATGGCGGCTGCCCTATCCCAGCGAGCGATGGAAAGAAATGGCGCGGCTCATTCGCCTCGCCGAACGCTGCCGTATCGATTTTGTCTACGGCTTCCATCCCGGCAAGGGCTTGCTCTTCACCGATGACAAGCCGCTGCGCACGCTGATCGCAAAGGCGTCGCGTTTTTTCGATGCCGGCGTGCGTACCTTCGCGGTGCTCTTCGACGACATTCCCTCGCGTCTGACGTATGCAAAGGATCGCAGCCGCTTCGACGGAAGTTTGGCGCGCGCCGAAGGACAGTGGGTCGCCGAGATCGTCTCGCGCCAGCCGTCTGCATGGCGCAATGTCGAGTGGTGGATCTGCCCGTCGTATTACAGCGAAGACCCGCTGCTCGCGCGCGTCTTCGGCCGATTCGAGCATGATTTTCTGGAAAAGCTCTCCGGCACGCTGCCGCCGTCGGTCGCCTGCATGTGGACCGGACCAAAAATCGTCAGCAAGACGATCGGCCTGGCCCACGTTCGGCGCGTCGCGGAGCGCATCGACCGGCGCCTCATCCTCTGGGATAACTATCCCGTGAACGATCTCTCGATGAGCGCCGAGATGCACCTCGGGCCGCTCACGGGGCGCGACGCGCGTCTTCCCGAGGCCGTGTACGGCTATCTCAACAATCCGCTGCTGCAGGAGTCTTTGAGCTTCATACCGCTCGCCACCTGCTTCGATTATGCCGCATGTCCCGCGCGGTATAATCCAGAGCCGAGCTGGCGCCGGGCGATCACCGAACGCTTCGGCGCGGATGCGCTGCGCCACTGGCGTGTGATTCGGAAATTCTGCGAGCTCGACGGTCATAACAAGAACAGGGACATCCCGCTGCGCTTGGACATGAGCGAAGCGCGCGCGTTTTGCGCTGCGCTCGACTACTTTCAAAAACGGCGCCGGAGCGCCTGGGTGCGCGAGCTTGAACCCTGGACAAAGCGGTTGCAAAAGACCTTGGCGGCGGATATGCCGTGAAGGAGAATCCAAGCCAAACGGAGGGGACCCGCCATGCAGACACAAATCAAACATATCGCCATCGCCAGCGAGAACTACGCCCTCATGGGAAGATTCTACGAGGCGTTATTCAAGCTGCGGACTTCCGCTCGAGCCAAGCCCGAAAGCGCGGTCGTCGTCGGCGACGGCTACATCGGGATGAATATCAACCCGCGTCGCGCCGGCAGACAGGCGGGCTTCGATCATTTCGGCTTCGAGGTCGACGACGTGCAGACGGCGCTCGACAGAATTCAGACCAAGTATCCCAAGATCAGCGTGCTCAAGCGGCCGGGCAATCGTCCCTTCGCCGGCCTCAGCACGCACGATCCCGCGGGAAACGTCTTCGACTTGTCGCAGAAGGGCATGGAAAACCGGCGCGACGTGTACGAAGACGGAGACTGGAAGCAGGACCGTTACATTAATCATTTCGCCGTTAGAACGGTGATCCCCGACGAGGTCGCGCAGTTCTACGTCGACGTCTTCGAGCTGCGCCCGCAAGAAGCCGGCAATTCCACCTACCATCTCTCCGACGGCCGCGTCACGCTCGCGATCATGCCGTGGGACATCAACGACTACGCCGGCTCGGGGATCGAGCGTCCCGCGCCGGAGCACATCGGCTTCAAAGTCGAGAACATCGAGGAGTTCAAGAAAGAGCTCCAGACATTGCTCGGACGCAATCCGCGCCTCGCGCCGAGCCCGGTCGGCGCAGGCCCCGAAGGCGCGGCGCGGCTGAAGCTCTTCGAGAAATGCCCGTTCGGCAAATATCACCTCGCTGATCCCGACGGTGTGCTGATCGACGTGACGGATACGTAGGATCGCCGGCTGATCGCCGCCGGCTCGGCCGGCGCTTCATCTTCTTCGTCGCACGCAGGAGCGATTTATGACCGAGAAGTTCGTTCAAGTCGACGGCCTCAAGACCCGCTATTTGGAGGAAGGCCAAGGTCCGGCCTGTTTGTTACTGCACGGCGCTTCGCTCGGCTCTTCGGGCGACGTCTTCGAGCGGAACCTGGCGCCACTCGCCGCGTACGGCCTCCGCGTCATCGCCTTCGATCAGCCGGGCTTCGGCCTGACCGATAATCCCAAAGACTTTTCCGTCCCTTACCGGCGCCGTTTCATCGCCCAGTTTATGGACGCTCTCGGGCTCGACAAAGCGAGCCTCATCGGCCACTCGCAGGCCGGCGCGATGGCGGTCGGACTCGCCTTCGATCAAACCCCACGCATCGCCAAGGTCGTCGTGCTCGGCACCGGCAGCCTCCTGCCGCCGCTTCCCGGCGGCGCGAAGAGCGGCGCCGGCGAAGGGGAAGAGGGCGGCGCGGCGGAGCCGACGGTGAACGAGAGCCGCGCGCTCCTGGAGCAGAATCTTTTCAACCATGCCCTGATCACGCCCGACGCGTTGGAAAAGCGCCATCGTATGAGCTTGGGAAAAAATTTCCAGGCGTTCCTCGAGCGCGGCAAGGCGCCGCGCGGCGGCGGCAAGGAAGCCGTTCCCATCTGGGAGCGGCTGCATCAGCTTCCGGTGCCGCTCTTGATGATGTACGGGAGACAGGACCGCGGCTCGGCGGCGCAGCGTGCCGCGCTGCTCAAGGAACGCTACCCGTCGCTCAACCTCCACCTGCTCGAAGGCGCCAAGCATCTCGCGCAGTGGGACGCGGCGGCGGAGTTCGAGAGACTTACCGGCAAGTTTCTCGCGTCTTAGGCTGCGCTTGTCTGCTTGAACGGACCCGGCCGCCGTCGTAATAACAATAGATGTCTATTGCACTCCCGTCCGCGACCGAGCTCGCCCGCCTGCTCGCCGACGCGCGCAATCGAACCCTTGAGCTTGTCGCCGATCTCGATGATCGGCAGATGATCGGACCGCGCCTCGCGATCGTCAACCCGCCGCTCTGGGAAATCGGCCATGTCGCCTGGTTCCAGGAGTTTTGGACGCTGCGCCATCTCCGCGGCCGGCGCCCGCTCGTCGAAGGCGCCGACGCGCTCTATAATTCCGCGGACGTCGCGCACGACACGCGCTGGGAACTGCGGCTGCCATCGCGCGAGCGAACGCTCGCCTACATGAACGCGGTGCTGGAAGAGGTTGTCGAAGCGCTCGGCCGATCCGAGGCGTCGCCGGAAGAGATCTATTTTCATCTGCTTGTCCTGTTTCACGAGGACATGCACGGCGAGGCGCTCGCGTACACGCGCCAGACGCTCGGCTATCCGCCGCCGAAGCTGTCGACCACAGAACAATCTCGCAATGACGGAAGCACGGCCGCCGGCGATGTCGAGATCCCCGGCGGAACTTTCATGCTCGGGGCCGCGCCCGATTCCCTCTTTGTCTTCGACAACGAGAAATGGGCGCACCCGGTCGAAGTGAAGCCGTTTCGGATCGCGCGCGCCGCGGTCCCCAACGCCGAATTCGCCGTCTTCGTCGACGACGGCGGCTACCAGAGGAAGGAATTTTGGACCGAAGCGGGATGGCGCTGGCTTCACGGCGGCGGCTCCCCTGCTCTGGCGCAGTCGTTTGCCAAATTTTTTCACCGCGATCAGGATACCGCGCGAGAAATGAAGTCCGAGAACATCGAGCATCCCGTCTACTGGAGAAAAGAAGCGGGCAGATGGCTGCAGCGCGTCTTCGATCGCTGGCTGCCGCTACAGGAGACTCTTCCCGTCATGCATCTCAACTGGTACGAGGCCGACGCCTACGCGAAATGGGCGCGGCGCAGGCTGCCGACCGAGGCGGAATGGGAGATGGCCGCCGCGGCCGAGCCGGAAAGCCCCGGCTGCGGCGTCTTGCCGCAGAAGCGGATGTTCCCGTGGGGCGACGAACCGCCGGCGCCCAACCGCGCCAATCTCGACGGCCGCTCATCGGGCGCGCTGCCGGTCGGCGCGCTCGCGGCAGGCGACAGCGCCTTCGGCTGCCGTCAGATGATCGGCAATGTCTGGGAATGGACCGCCAGCGACTTTCAGCCCTACCCTGAGTTTAGCTCGGACCCCTACAAGGAATATTCCGCACCCTGGTTCGGCACGCACAAAGTCTTGCGCGGCGGCTGTTGGGCCACCCGCGCGCGTCTGATCCGCAACACCTGGCGTAACTTTTATACCCCCGACCGGCGCGATGTTTGGGCCGGCTTTCGCACCTGCGCCGAATGACGATCCACATCGTCACCCCGGCGGGTCCCGAGGACCGCAACGGCAACAGCGTCACCGCGCTGCGCTGGGCGCGCATCTTGAAGCGCCTCGGCCACCGCGTCTTCGTCGCGCGCGAATACCGCGGCGAAGCCTGCGACCTGCTGGTCGCATTGCACGCGCGAAAGAGCGCGCCGTCGATTCGCCGTTTCAAAAAGCTCCATCCCGAGAAGCCGCTTATCGTCGCGCTCACCGGAACCGACCTCTATCGCGACATCCGCACGAGCGCCGCCGCGCGCCGCTCGCTCGATAGCGCGACGCGGCTTATCGTGCTGCAATCGATGGGGCTCAAAGAGCTGCCGCGGCGCCTGCGCCGCAAGACGCGGGTCATCTATCAATCGGCGTCGCGCGTAAAGGGACGCCCGCCGAAGGGGAACGGTTTCATTGTTTCCGTAATCGGCCATCTCCGTCCCGTCAAAGATCCGCTGCGCACGGCGCTTGCAGCGCGCTCGCTCAATCATTCAAATCTGCGTATCGTCCATGCGGGCCGCGCGCTCGGGCGCGATATCGAACGGCGCACGCGCGCCGAGATGGCGCGGAACCCGCATTATCGCTGGCTCGGGGAGCTGCCGCACTGGAAAACGCGCCGCCTGCTCGCCGGCAGCCATCTGCTGTCGCTTACATCGGTGATGGAAGGCAGCGCCAACGTTCTCTCCGAGGCGATCGCCTCTTCCGTGCCGGTCGTGGCGTCGAAGATCCCGGGACTCGTCGGCACTCTGGGAAACGATTACCCGGGCTACTTTCGCGTCGGCGATACGGATGGTCTTGCGCGCCTGCTGAAGCGGGTCGAATCCGACAAGAGTTTTTACCGCACTCTCAAATCGCGCGGCGCGCGGCTGAAGCCGCTCGTCGATCCCCGCCGCGAGCGCGCCGCCTGGAAGGCGCTTATCGTCGAGCTGCGGTGAATCCGCTTAGCTTTTTTTCGCCGGCTCCTCGCGGATCCACGATTTGACCCAGGGAAGCAGCGCAAACGCGGGCAGCGAGACGAGAAAAGTCAGCGCGAAATAATTTCCGTACCCCACCCGCTGCGCGCCGATGCCGCTGATGCCGCCGACGAGCCTCCCGGTGAGCGAAAAGACCGAAGAAAGAAAAGCGTACTGCACCGTCGCGTGCTCCTTGTCGCAAACGTTCATTAAAAAGGCGAGAAAGGCGGCGGTGCCAAGGCCGCCGCTGAACGATTCGAAGATCGACGCGCCGTAAAGCCCGGCGCGTCCGAGATCGCCCCAGGCGACGAAGGCGTAACCCAGGTTCGAGACCGCCTGCAAAAAGCCCAACACGAGCACGCCGCGGAAAATCCCGTAGCGCGAGAGGAAGCCGCCGCCCGCGAGCGCGCCGGCGACGCTGAGGACGATGCCGAAGGTCGTCGGCACGAGCCCGATCTCGAAGACCGACCTGCCCTGATCGACCCAGAACGGCTTCACCATGGGGCCGATGGCGAACTCGCCGAGCTTGTAAGTCAGGACGAACAAAACCAGCGGCACCGCACGCCAGCTGCCGATCCATTGCGCAAAGCCCGCGAGCCAGTGCTCGCGCGCCTCTGCGGGCAATTGGAGCCGCGGCGCCGCCAGCGCGGAGAACGCGAGCGCCGCGAACGCGCAGGCGGCGAGGACGAAAAGCCAATTCCACGGCAGGACGGCGGCCAGAAAAACCGTGCCGCCGCCAATCGCCACCAGCGCGACGCGGTAAGCGGACGCGCGCACGCCATTGGCCGGCCCCTCCTCCTCGCGTGCGACCAGGCCGACCGTATAGGAATCGATCGCGACATCCTGCGTTGCCGATAAAGTAGTCAGCACCAGGAGCAGAATCAGTAAAAGCCAGCCGACGTGCGCGGCGTCGATGAGCGGCAGCAGGCCGACCGCAAGCGCGATGCCGGCCATGCAGCCGAGAATCCAAACGCGCCGGTCGCCGTAGCGGTGCACGAGCGGCGACCAGAAGACCTTCAGCGAATAAGGCAGCTCGAGCAGGCGCAGCCCGCCGATCGCGGCGAGCGAGATGCCTTGAAGCCTGAGATAGACCGGCAGCACTTCCCAGAGAATCGCGACCGGGCTGCCCTGAATAAAATAGAGCAGCGCCACGACCCCCAGCTTCCGGCGCGAGGCGTCCGGCAGGCGTTCCGCGCCGAGAAACTTCCACAGAAGCATTTTCATATCGCCTCGAAGTACCAGATCGAAGCGCCGACATAAAGGAAAAAGAGTGTTCACACAGATTTTCCCGAACTGTCAAAGATTCGTTGCCGAACCGTCAACGTCCGTTCATTACGGATCGATAAAAGACGGACCAAAATTTTATTCTTTAAAGGAGGGGTCTATGACATCAAAGTTTCGGCGAAAGGGAGAGGAAGGCCAGGACAGGCTCAGGAGAAAGGTGCGTCTAGCGATCGCGCTGCTGGTGATTATAGGAGTCTTGGCGGCGAGCGCCATCTACAGCTTTGCCGGCGGCGGCATCAAAATCCTAAAAACGGATCTCGGCGGCGGCGTGACGACCACGAACCCGCACTCCGGCACTTCCAGCAACATACTGCCCAATGGCTTCACGCTGGAAGAGATCGCGCGCGGCACGGATCCGCTGGAGAACCCCTCAGGTGTCATCACGAAGTTCGGTCTCTTGAGCACCGGAGTTCCGACTGAACCGGACGAGAATACTTATCTCATCCTCAACCACAACCCCGGAGGGCCGACCCCGGGCTTCGACTACGGCCGGCGCTTTCTCTTTCAGGGCCACGAGAACGCCGCCGACCTCGCCTATTTGACGCGGATCAATCTCGACGTCGACGATCCGGCGCACCGCATTACGCTCTTGACGCCGGTCGGGAATGACGGCTTGACGCACCTTAATCGAATCGACGGCTCGGTATGGAATCCCTTCACCAAGACGCTTCTCTTTACGCAGGAGAACGGCAACGCGGGCGGCGTCATCGAGATTCCGGCCGATTGGGGCACGCCGGCGCGCACCCTTTACGGCATTCTCGGTCAGGGCGGCTATGAAGGCATCCATCCCGACAACCGCGGCAACCTGTACATCGCGGAGGATGTCGGCGGCACCAGCGTCAGAGGCAACCCCGCCCTCCCGGACGATCCGGGAACAAATCCCAAGGTCGCCCGCAATCCGAACTCGTTCATCTATCGCTTCGTGCCGAACGACGTGACTGATCTTAGCGCCGGCGGCAAGCTTCAGGCGCTCCAGGTCTCGATAAACGGCCAGAATCTCGTCTTCGTGCCGGTGGTCGGGACGGGCACCGGCGACGTTTTCTCCGATAATCAGTTGAAACTGCACACCCCCGGAACTTCGTGGCCGGCCACCTGGGTCACGATCCACGACACTGCCGTGAGCACCGCCGCGTTCGACGCGAACGCGGCGGCCAAGAGCGCCGGCGCGACTCCGTTCAAACGGCCCGAGAACCTGCAGTTCCTGCCGGGTTCCGGCTTCAACACCTTTTTCTTCGACGCGACCGGCGATACCGACGCGCGCGCGGGCAACTTCCCGGCGCTCGCGGCGCGCGGTGCCTGGGGCTCGCTCTTCCGCGTCGATTTTCCCGGCGGCGGAGACACGGGAGAAATCTCGATTTTCGCCCTCGGCGACCAGGATCACGCCAGTTTCGATAACCTCGCCTTCGTGGGTACGGGCGTTCTTCTCGCCGCCGAAGACCGCGGCGACCTGCTGCATGGACAGTTGAACGCGCTCGACTCCATCTGGGCTTATGACGTGCGCAAGCCCGGCGCCGAGCCCGAGCGTCTTGTCGCCCTCGGCCGCGACGCGTCGGCGATAACCGCCGGCGAGGACAACGAGCCGACCGGCGTTCATTACTCCGACGGCGCGTCCACGGTCCAGAGCCTGCTCGGCAAACCGGTCAATCCCGTCAAAGGCAGGCTGTTTTTCACGCAACAGCACGGCGACAATGTCGTCTGGGAGGTGCTCGGCAGCCATTAACACGGCCGTCGAGCTATAACCGTCGCTTCGTAGCGACCGTCTGGGTCGAACACAAGGAGAGAGGGGCCGTCCCCTCTCTCCTTTTTTCCCGATTTAACCTCCGCTTCATCGAATCATCATCGTTTCTTAACCCGGCGTCGGCATAAGGAACTCGCGTATAGCGTCTAAAGGAAGGCGAAAGGAGAGCGGCGATGAATGAAATCAATCTGCCCGGCTTGATCGAAGAAGCGATCGCCGCCTTCGCGCAAAACGGCAACGGCTCGCGTCGGAGCGTGCGCGCTAAAATACCGCCGGATCTTCCGGCGATCTCCTGGAGCGATGCGGGCCTAGGCAAATTCATCACGTGCTTTCTCAATCAAGCCCTCCTGGCGAATAATCCGGAGATCCCCGTCCGCGTTTCCGTCAATGAAAGAACCCGCCTCGCCGACCTCGAGGCGTTTGTCAGGCTCTTTCCGCTCTGCTGGATCCAGTTGCGCATCGAAGGCCGCGGGCCCGGCATGACCGCCGGCCTGGTCGAGGAATTATTTCGCGACTTCGCATATCGCTGTGAGGAATGGGTCGGAGTGGAAGGATCCGATTCGCAGCTCGCGATCTTCAGTCCGATCAACGCGACCGAGCCGAAGATAGTATTCTGCGCCGATCTGGCGAGGCCGCTCTGGAAATGCGATCTTCTCATTCCGGTTTCAGACCGACTCTTTCTTCCGGCTCCCTCCGGGGCGCGCCGAAAAAGCTGAAAAATCGGTTTAACGGGAACATCATCGGCCCTTCATGATCTGCTAACGACCGGGGATTAAGCTCGGCTCATAACGATTTTGGAGGGAAATATGAAATATGCGCAGAAAATCCTGGCGCCCGTCGATCTGACAAAGGATTCGCAGACCGGTCTGAGGTTTGCGGTAGCGCTGGCGGCGGCAAACGCCGCCGACCTGCTGGTGCTCCACGTCGCAAACGAATACCAGGCCTGGCAGATGCTTGATGAGACCGGGTTCGCGAGCGATAGAATCTACCGTTGGGAGGTCGATCGCATCGTCCGCGAATCCCTGCTCGATCTGAATCGATTTTTGGAGCTCTCGGTGCGAGAATTTTTCCGCATGCCGAAAATCAGGCGAAAGGTCGTCCTCGGCGACGCTACGGCCAGGATCCTCGATGTCTCGCGGGACGAACAGAGTGATCTGATCGTCCTGTCACCGCGCCGGCATAGCGCGGTCAGACGTTTTTTTTGCGGCAGCGTCGCCGATAAAGTCACCCGCCTCGCGCCCTGTCCGGTGCTGTCGGTCGCATCCAACCGACCGGAGCACCCCCCGCACGGCAAAGCGGCGCCGGTAGTCGGTCGATTGTTGCAAGGACTCGAATTTTCGTGAGATGATCAAAAAGGAGACGCCTCTTGATGCTACGAGGAAAATTTTTTCCGTACTGCATTCTCGGCTTCATCCTCGCTGTGGTCGCGCTCGTTCCGGCGCAGGGACAAAGCGAAGAAAGCGGCGCTGCGGTCAAGGCCCGTTATGTCCTGCAGGATCTGCCGCTGGCGGCGTTTCAGAACGCCAAGCTGCCGAAGTCGATTGCGAACGACCGTAATATCCTGTTGGGCTCGATCGGCAGCGATCTCTGGCACGGTCCCAACGACAAGCCCAACGAATTCTGGATGCTGACCGACCGCGGCCCGAACGGCCTGGTCAAGGTGAACGGTGAGAATCGCCGCACTTTTCCCATTCCCGAATTCAACCCGGCGATTCTTAAGGTGACGGTGGGCAACGGCGCCATCCGCATCGTCGAAACGATTCCGATCGTGACCCGCTCCGGCAAGCCCGTCACCGGCATGCCTAATCAGGAAAGACGCGATGAGACGCCGTATGACTTCACGGCTGAAAAGAAACTGCCTTTCAATCCCAACGGTCTCGATAGCGAGGGGCTCGTACGGACCAAGGCGGGAAACTTTTGGATCGTCGAGGAGTACGGACCGTCTCTGCTCAAGCTCGACCGCAGCGGCAAAGTGCTGAAGCGTTATGTCCCGAAAGGCATCGGTCTTAAAGATGCCGACTACGAGGTCGCCGAGGCTCTGCCGGAGATTCTCGGCAAGCGTAAAATCAACCGCGGCTTCGAAGGCCTCGCGATGAGCCAAGACGAGAAAACGCTTTTTCTCGCCCTGCAGAGCCCGCTCTTGAATCCCGACAAGAAGACCGGCGACAGTTCGCGCCAGACGCGGATTCTGGCCTTCGACATCGCCACCGAGAAGGTCACCGCGGAATATGTCTACCGCTTCGACGCGTCCAAGGAATTCGACCCAACCCACAGCGCGCCCGACGAGATGAAGATTTCGAGCCTCGCCGCTATCGCCCCAAATACGCTCCTCGTCCTCGAGCGCACCGATTGGGTGGCCAGAATTTACCGCGTCGATCTCGCCGCGGCGACGAATATTTTGGGGAGCCGGTGGGACGATCCCGGCACGGCCCCTGCGCTCGAGGCGTTGAACGACGGCCTTCCGGCGGACGCCAAGGCGCTGTCGAAGACGCTCGTGGTCGATTTGAGCCGGCTCGACGCCATACCGGAAAAGATCGAGGGGGTGGCGGTCATCGACGACACGACGATCGCGGTATCGAACGACAACGATTTCGACATGGGAGATTTCAACGCCAACGGCGAGAATGTCGGCAAGGGAACCAAGAACACGATTCTCGTCATCAAGCTGCCGGCGTCGTTGGCGATGAGTAAAAGTGCGGGAGTCCCCTCTACATTATCGGCACAATGAGCCGCAAAATAATCGCGCACAGGTGAGTCGATGGAAAATCATCTAGAGACGGAAATGGATGTTTACATGGGGCAACCCCAGCACCGGCTGGGCACGGAATTGAGCCTCATCTTCGCCTGTTGCGACAAACTTCGTGAAAGCACGCGAAACTCCTTGTCGGGCGATCAACTCATGTTATTGCAAAAAATTCAGCGCAGCGCCGAAGCGATCCGCGATCTTCGTCCGGAGCTTACGGCCGGCCGGGATACTATGTAAATCCCGAACTCCTCTTCCGGAACTGCCACATTCGTCGCGGCGATTCACCTCGAAAACGATTTCACTGCAAACAATTTTTTTACTTTACTCCAGGCCCGCGCTGTAATAAGGAAACTGGCTGTCCGTAGAAAAAGAGTTGGCTGTGGCCTAGAATAACCTGCAGGGGCTGGGATGCATTCAATTGACCTGGTTGTCTGAAGCGATAAACTTCACTGAGATTTAACAAAAATGTAACCTACGAGCGGAAGCCGCAAGTTAGGGAACAGTAGTATTCGTCGGAAGGATTTTCCTCAAAATGGCCGAATATTTCGCTGTTACCGATATCGGCAGCAATGCGTTGCGTTTTCAACTCGCCTCGATTGAACAACCCGGTTCGTACCGCATCATAGAGCAAGACCGCCGGCCGATCAGACTCGGCCGCGAGGTCTTCCGCACGGGAAAGCTGAGCCGACCGGCAGTGGAGGCGGCGCTCGAGGCGCTCGGCGATTTTAAAGCAATTGCCGACCGCTACGAGGTGAAATCGTTCCGCACCGTCGCGACCGCCGCGCTCCGCGAGGCGACCGACGCCTCATCGATCCTCTCGGGCGCGAAAGCGCTAGGCGTCCCCATCGACGTGATCTCCGCCGAAGAAGAGGCGCGGCTCATCAGCCTGGGAGTGATGAGCGGGCTGCGCTTCGATCTTCCTCTCGGCCTTTTTCTCGATATCGGCGGCGGCAGCGTCGAGGCCGCGATCGCCAACCGCTCAAACACCTTTTGTCTCTTCAGCCTGCCTCTCGGCGCGGTGCGCTTGACGGAAAAATTCTTTTTGAAAGGCGATCCGCCGCCGGAAAAAGACATGAAGGAGTTGCGGCGCTTCGCGAAACGGCAGATCGCGCCCATGGCCGAGCGCATCGGGAGCGAGAAGTTCACCATGGCCTTCGGCACCGGCGGCAGCATCACCACACTGGCGGACACCGACGCACAGTTGAGCGGAGAGTCTCGGGCTGGCTCGCTCACCGTCCTGCGGCGAACGCGCCTCGAATCGCTCTTGGCGCTGCTGGTGCGGCGATCGTTATCCGAGCGCGCGCAGACCATCGTCGGCGACCCGAAGCGGGCGGACATCATCGTCGCCGGCGCCGCCGTTTTACTGTCCTTGATGAAGCATATCGGCCTCGACTACATCTTCGTCTCGAATCGCGGCTTGCGCGACGGCCTGATGATCGATCTCCTGCAGAACGATTTCCCCGATCTCGAGGCTTCCTGGCGCGAAGACGACGGTAAGCACGAGACGCTGGAGCAAGTCGGCGAAAAGTACCACTACGACGCGCCGCACGCGTATCAGGTAAGCCAGCTCGCACTCAGCCTCTTTTACCAGCTTGAAGCGCTGCACAAGCTGCCGGAAAAATTCGCCGCCGTGCTGCACGCGGCGGCGATGCTGCACGATGTCGGTCTGTTCATCGGCTACCCCAAGCACCACAAGCATTCCTACTACATCATCAAGAGCTGCGGGCCGGTTACGCTCAGCAAGTCCGACTGGGACTTGGCGGCCAACGTCGCGCGCTATCACCGCAAGGCGCATCCGAGCCCGAAACACCTGCCGTTCGGACAGCTCTCGCCGTCCCATCAGGATGTGGTGCGCAAATTGAGCGCCCTGCTGAGGATCGCCGACGGCCTGGACCGCCGGCATGAGTCGCGCGTGAAGGAGATCGTTTGCGCTGCGGGTCGAAAAAAATCTGTCGAGATCAAGATATCGGGCCCGGCAGACCTGAAAGTCGAGATCGAGGGCGCGCGTGATAAATCGCGCCTTTTAAATGAAGTCTTCAATGTCGAGACGACGATACAGCAAGCGAACTATTGAATAGCTGACTGATAGCGAGAGGAGGAGGTTATGACGCGAAGACGCAGCCTGGAAAGAAACATTCTTTTCTTAGGCACGGACCAGTCGTGCAGCGGTCAGATGGCCGAGGCGATCGCCAAAAGGCTCGCGCCGCCGGACACAAGGATCTTCAGCGCCGCGCTTGTGCCGGGCGAGGTCCCGCCTGCCGCCGTGGAAGTCATGAAGGAGGTCGAGGTCGACATGCCCACGGAACGTGCCAAAGCGCTCGATTCGGTCCCCATGGATCATATCGACCTCATCATCGCGCTGGGCGAAAACCACGAGGGTTTGCCGATGATTCCGTCGAGAACCCGGTTGGTGCATTGGTCGATTCCCGACGCCTGGCGCGTCGCCAACAGCGAAGCGCCGCTCCGCGCCGCGCTGCGTTTCGTGCGCGACGAAATCGACCGGGAAGTGGCGGCGTTGTTTCTTGATCACTGGCGTAATCTGGCACATTGAAAAGAAAACAGGAGGGAAAAACATGAACGTCTACCTGATGCGCCACGGCATCGCTCAAACCAAAGACGATCCCAAGGTCCAATCCGACGAAGAGCGCGAGCTGACCAAGAAAGGCGCCAAAAGAACCCGCCGCGTTGCCAAGGGGCTAAGGGCATTGAAGATACCCTTCGACCGCATCGTCACGAGCCCGCTCGCGCGCGCCCGCGAGACCGCGGAAATCGTGGCCGAGATCCTCGACATCGAGGAGGAGTTGATCGAGGCGCCGGAGCTGGCGCCGCAGGCTTCGGTGGAAAATCTCGCCGCCCGGCTGGCGGTGTACCGCGACTGCCGCGAGCTTTTGCTCGTCGGCCACCAGCCGTTTCTGGGCAAAGCGGCGTCGCTCCTGCTGTGCCGCAACCAAGGGGCGGAAATCGACCTCAAAAAGGGCGGCGTCTGCTGCATCGAGCTGAACGAACTCGACATGAAAAAGCCGGGTGTTTTCCGGTGGATGCTGACACCGCGGCAGCTTAGAAAATTACGCTACAGTTAGAGACAGAATCGGCCCGGCAGGCCGAGACGCCCGATGCGGTCGAGCCGGTCGAAGCGACGCACCCGGCAGCACCGGAGATCGGCCGCGAGGAGTTGGCGCGCGTCGCGCGCAAACGTCTGCGTAATTTTCTGCGTTACCTCCCGCAAGTCCTTAGCTCCGAAGATCCGCAGGCGGTGCACCGCACCCGCGTGTCGAGCCGACGGGTCGAAGAAGATATCGCGACTCTTTTCAAAAAACCTTATCCGAAGAAAGCCCGCCGGCTGCGCAAGACGCTCAAGCGTATCCGCCGGGACCTGGGCGGATGGCGCAATTGCGACGTCGTCCTCGCGCTGCTTGAAAAAAAGCGCCGCCGCCTACGCGGAGAGAGCCTGCGCGCCGCCTGGAGCCTGGCGGAGCGCTACGTCGGAGACGAGCGCCGGCGCGAGATCGATCGCGCGCGCCGCAAGGTCGATCAGCAGGATTTCCCCGGCCTCGCCGCGCGACTGGAGAAATTGCTCACTGACGAGGCCGACGATATTGCGCCGCTTACAGACGCGATCGCGACCGCGCAGGAGCAATGGCGCGCATCGCTGTCCGTGGCTGAAAAGAGCCGGGCCGACGACGACCTTCATGCTTTTCGCATCGCCACGAAAAAACTCCGCTACCGCTTAGAGCTTGGCCGCGCCCTCGGGCTGGACTCCGCGCCGCTGCTCAAGCGACTCAAGCATTTGCAGCGCATTCTCGGTCACTGGCATGATCGCGAGATGTTCGATCACATGACCGCCGAAGCCATCGCGCGGCCGAAGGTCTTGCTGCGGCGAGCCACGGCGGCGCGGGCGGTCTTAAGGGAGCTGGAGAAAGACGGCCGGCGCCAGGCGGCGGCCGTAGAGGAAAGCTTTCGTGTCGCAAGGGAAATACGGCAAACCGATCGAGGGGAATGAGCCCGGCTGAGATCGTTTTTTACTTCTTGCTTTTGCCCGCGGGCGACGCCGAGTCGGGGTCGACGACACGCCCGATCCGCTGCTTGAGATCGTCGAAAACCTCTTCGATGCTGCCCGAAGCATCGACCACCTCGAAGCCATAAGCCTCCACCATGCTATCGAACTGCGCCAATAAACGCTTCTGATATTCGACGAAACTATCGTAACGGTCCGCCCCGAGGTGGAGGTCCATCCCGGACTCCCAGTAATCGAAGCCTTTGGTCTGGATCACGCGAGTGATCAGATCGTCGATGTTGAGGCGTAGATAAAAGACTGCGTCGGGCTTGAGAGCGAAGCTGCACACGTTGCCGATCCATTCTGGATCGGCGCCGCGCACGATCGAGCGCGCCATGAGGGAGTAAATATAACGGTCGGTGAGGACAACAAAGCCGGCGCGCAGCGCCGGGATCATCTCGTTTTCGAGGCGGTCGGCGAAATCCGTCGTGTAGAACAGGCTCATCGTAATCCCGCCGAGCGTGTGCCCCTCCTTGGCTTGGCGGAGGCGTTTGCCGGCGAGAGCCGAGCGCGTCATTCCCGTGTCCAGCACGGCGTGGCCGTTGTTCTCGAGCCACTGCTTCAGCAAGCTGACATGCGTGGAGCGGCCGACGCCGTCGGTCCCCTCCAGCACGATCAGCTTGCCCTTGAGCTCGTCTAAATCTATTTCTGGGGGGCCTTCCCCAAAGAAGCTAAATCGAGCCATCGCCGCACCTTCGTTTTCTTCGCGCCGGTCAATGCCTCGGTCACGATCCGCCGCATCTCCGCCTGTTGTTCTTCGATCGACAGTGTCGCGTCGATCACGACCAATCCGAACTCATCGACCATCTTATCGTATTCCTCGACAATGCGTCCTTGGAAAATCCGAAAACTCTCCTCCACGTCGTCGCTGAGCTCGAGATCCATCCCCGCCTCGTAATATTTGAGCGCGTCGCGTCCGCCGAGGATACGCTTCATGGCCACGTCGAGCGGAGCGCGAAAGTAAAACGCCACCGTCGGTTTGACGGCGAAGCCGTACAGGCTCCGCACCCAGTCCGGATGGACGCCGCGCACGACGTCGCGCGCGAAGGCCGTGTAAATATACCGGTCGGCAAGCACGATGGCGCCGGCCTTGAGCGGCGGGATGATGTCATGTTCGGTCCTGTCGGCGAAATCGGTCGCGTGGATCAGGCTGAAGGTCATCGGCGTGAGCATCTTCTTTTTCTTGCCGCGCTTCGTGACATCGCGCACGAGCGGCGAGGAGTTCCACTCGCTGAAAGACGCTACGTAGCCTTCAGACTCGAGCCATTTGTGGAGCAGCGACAGCTGCGTGCTCTTGCCCGAGCCGTCGATGCCTTCAACTATGAAGAGACGACCGGGAAAGCGATGCTTGCCGTACATTTTCATGCTGGCAGGCACTCCGTTCCTCCTTTCGAGAATAAGCTTTGACCGCCGGGACGCTGACGAAGCGGCGTTCCGGCAAAAGCACCGCCGTCAGACTGTTGCCGTAAACACAGCCGGTATCGATGCCGACGGCGTTTTTTCTCAATATCGGGGTTTCGCAAACCCAGTGGCCGAAAACGACCGCCTTGCCCTCGTAACGATCGAACCAGGGGACGCCGGATTCGTCAAGCGACCTCAACTGCGTTAAGTCATCTATCTTTTGCTTTTCCAAAGCAACACCCGGCCGCAGGCCCGCGTGAACGATAACGAAATCGTTCAGTTCGATCAGCCGGGGAAAGGCCGCGATCCATTCCATGTAGCGGCCGAACCTATCCCCGAGCGCGGCCACCGTCTGGCTCTGCGCTCGGTTCAGCGTCACGCCCTGGTCTTTCCAGAAGCGCAACAGGGTAAGCTCGTGGTTGCCCAGAACCGAAGCACAATGGCGGGTGGTACGCACGAAGTCAAGAACTTCCCGATGGGCGGGCCCTTTGGTGATCAGGTCGCCGACAAAGAATAGACGGTCGGCAGGCCTTAGGCCGATTTCTTCAAGTAGCGCCCTGAGCTCGAAATAGCAGCCATGGACGTCGCCGATTACGATTATTCTATCCATACCTCAAGCTTAGCTGTGTATCGTTACGAATATGTTACGGAATTATGAAGATCGCCGCCCCGACTTCATCCTTTCTTAACTCTGCGTTCATCGAACCGTCAACAGCCACGACTAGATTCTCCGGGACGAGACACAGGAAAGGGGGTGGAGCCGGACGGGTCTCGTAATAGATGGTTCATCTGCTTGTAACATGTTCGTCATATTCGGCCACTAAACCATAATGGAAAAGGAGAGCTGATGATGAAGGTGAAACTTTTCATCCTTTCGACCGTGATCATCGCGTTGTTTGCGGCTGGCGAACAGGCGTTCGCCGGCTGCCCGACGAAGGGGGTCAAGGAACTGACCGGCGCGGGCGCTACTTTCCCCTACCCGCTATACTCCAAGATGTTCGCGGAGTATGTCAAAGTCTGCAACGTCAAAGTAAATTATCAATCGATCGGCTCGGGCGGCGGCATCCGCCAGCTTCAGGAGTTGACCGTCGACTTCGGCGCCTCGGACGGCATCATGGACGACAAGCAAAAGGCCGAGGCGAAGCATGGCACAGTGCTGCACATCCCGACCGTCGCCGGAGCCGAGGCGATCGTCTACAACCTGCCGGGCATCCAGCGCGGGCAATTGAAGTTGACGCCCGACGTCCTTGTGGATATTTACCTAAAAAAAATCAAGACCTGGAACGATGCTCGCATTAAATCGCTCAATCCAAGCCTAAATCTCCCCGGCACCGACATCGCTGTAGTCCACCGTTCGGACGGCTCCGGCACGACCTTCATCTTCACCAACTATCTCGCCAAAGTCAGCCCGGAATGGAAAGACAAGGTCGGCTTCGCAACCTCGGTGAACTGGCCGGGCGACGTGGGCGGCAAAGGCAACGAGGGCGTGGCGAACTCCGTACAACAGATCCCCGGCGCGATCGGCTACGTAGAGCTGGCGTATGCGAAGCAAAACAATATGGCCTGGGCGCAGTTGAAAAACAGAGGCGGCACTTTCCTCGAACCGAGCCTCGAAAGCGCAGCCCTGGCGGCGGATCAGCCGAACCTTCCCGACAATATGGAAGTCATGATCACCGACAGCGCGAACCCTAAGGCCTACCCGATTACGGGCTTCACTTGGCTGCTCGTTTACGAAAACCAGAAAGACGAGGCGAAGGCCGACGCCATCGCGCAATTGGCATGGTGGATGGTTCACGAAGGCCAGCAGTACGCCCTGCCGCTGGAATATGCGCCGCTCAAAGGGCCGGCGCTGAAAAAGGCCGAGGCCTTGGTGAAAAAGATCAAGGCGAACGGCAAGCCGATATTGAACTAGAAAGAGGGCCCATGCAGAGCGAGCCGCAGGCGCTGAACAGACCACTCTTACAGAGTAGGTCGGGAAAAACTAAAGCGCGCGACGCCCAGGTCATCAACCTGGGCGATCGCGTGTTTTATGTGGCCACGCGCAGCCTCGCTTTTTGCGTGATCGTGCTGGCCCTGCTCTTGACCGCCGACCTCATTCGCGGCGCCTGGGAATCGATCGGAACTTTCGGCCTTAAATTTCTTGTCGGAACGACCTGGGATCCCGTTACGCGGCAGTTCGGCACACTGCCGACGATCATCGGTACCGTAGTCAAGGCGACGATCGGATTGCTTTTGGCGGTGCCGATCAGTATCGGATCGGCTATCTTTATTGCGTTTTACGTGCCGAAATCGCTCCGGCCCATCATCTCCTATCCCATCGAACTCCTCGCCGGGATTCCCAGCATCGTCTTCGGCCTCTGGGGCTTGTTCGTCATGGTTCCGGTCATTCGCATCGTCCAGATTTGGCTCAAGGCACATTTCGGGTGGTTCTTTCTCTTCAACGGTCCGGCGGTCTATGGCGTCGGGGTTCTGTCCGGCAGCGTCATTCTGGCGATCATGGTGATCCCGATCGTCACGGCGATCTCGCGCGACATCCTGCTCACCGTGCCGCGCCTGCAGATCGAAGGCATGCTCGCGCTCGGCGCCACCAAGTGGGAGGCGATCTGGAAGGTCGCCCTGCCCTACGCCCGCGTCGGCTTGGTCGGCGCCGTCATCCTCGGCCTTGGCCGGGCGATCGGCGAGACCATGGCGGTGACGATGGTCGGAGGCAACTCCTTCGATCTGATTCACTCGCTATTCGACCCGGTTCACAGCATGGCGAGTCAGATCGCCAGCGAGTTCACCGAGGCGACCTATGGCCTTTACGTCTCGTCGCTGATCTACGTCGGCCTGGTGCTCTTCGGCATTACGATCTGCGTCAGCCTGCTCGCGCAGCTGCTGATCTGGAAGCTCTCGAAGGGAAAAGTAGCGATATTCGAATGAGCGCGCCGAATCCGGCACTCGGTCTCCGTTATTTTCGTCGCAAGGCGATCGAGCGCCTCGCCGTCGGCGGGATGTTGCTGTGCGCGGGAATCACGATTTTCTTCCTCGTAACGATCCTGGGCTACGTTTTGTATCGCGGAGCGACGGCGATCGACTGGGAGTTTCTGACCTCGCTCCCACTGCCTCCGGGAGAAACCGGCGGCGGCATCGCCAATGCCCTGATCGGCAGCGCCTTAGTCGTTGCCTGTGCCGCCATGATGGCGGTGCCCATAGGCCTCGGGGCGGCGGTCTTCGTGAACGAATTCCCGAGCGCCGGCCTGGGCCGCTTCGTGCGTTTTCTGGCCGAAGTCATGACCGGCGTGCCGTCGATCGTCGTCGGCCTCTTCGCCTACGCACTGATCGTGCGGCCTTTCGGGAGCTTCTCCGGCTTCTCCGGCTCGGTAGCCTATGCCTTCATCATGATCCCCATCATCTTGATCAGCGCACACGAAGCGTTCCGACTCGTGCCGGATTCGCTCAGAGAGGCCTCGCTGGCGCTTGGCATCTCCAAGTGGCGTACGATCATGCGGGTGGTATTGCCCGTCTCCTCGCGTGCGCTGCTTACGGGCGTCGTGCTCGCCGTCTCGCGCGCCCTCGGCGAAGCGGCGCCCATGCTGTTCACCGCCTTCGGCAATCCCTATTGGAGCTTGAATCTGGGAAAACCGATCGCGACCGTGCCGCTGCTCATTTACACCTACGCCACCGCGCCGTATGAAGACTGGCATAGAAAGGCATGGGCCGCTTCGTTCATCCTGCTCGTTGTTGTTCTTATCACCAGCGTGCTTACCCGCGCGTTCTTACGAGGTAAATCGAATGAATAACGAAAGCATCGCGGTGGATGAGCAAGGCGACGCGCCGGAGCCGCGCCGAGTTGAACCTATGGAAGAACAACCGCCGACGGAAGACATTCGCATCCACGTTGAGGGCTTGAGCGTCTACTACGGCAAGCTGAGAGCGGTCAAGAACGTGAGTCTCGCGATTAAAAGCCGAAAGGTGACGGCGATCATCGGCCCCTCCGGCTGCGGCAAATCGACCTTCATCCGCTGCTTGAACCGCATGCACGAAGTCACCCCCGGCACGCGCGTCGAAGGCAAGGTGCTCCTCGACGGCTACGATCTTTACGGACCAGGGACCGATCCCGTCGAAGTCCGCCGTAAGGTCGGGATGGTTTTTCAGAAGCCCAATCCGTTTCCCACGATGTCGATCCGCGACAATGCCATCGCCGGCTTCCGCCTGAACGGAAGCCGCGACCGCCGGCTGAACGATGAGAAAGTCGAGAAAAGCCTGCGCATGGCGGCGTTGTGGGATGAGGTCAAGGATCAATTGCACCAGCCCGGCACCAGCCTTTCCGGCGGCCAGCAGCAGCGTCTTTGCATCGCCCGCGCGCTCGCCGTGGAGCCGGAAGTTCTGCTCATGGACGAGCCCTGCTCCGCTCTCGATCCGATCGCAACCGCCAAGATCGAAGAGCTGATTCACGAGCTGAAGGACACGGTCACAATCGTCATCGTGACGCACAACATGCAGCAGGCCGCCCGGGTATCGGATTTTACGGCTTTTTTCTACATAGGGGAACTGGTAGAATTCGGCGTCACGAGCAAGATGTTCACCAATCCCGACAAGCAGCAGACGGAGGACTACATCACGGGCAGGTTCGGATGATGGTGCTACTCGGAGCGACCCATCGGCGATCCGGTCGAGGGAAATTATGTTGACTCAACACACCGACAAAAAATACGGGGAAGATCTCAAGAAGCTCCGGGAAGACATCCTGTACATGGGCGGACTCGTCGAAGACCAGATTCAAAAGGCGGTGAGCTCGCTGGTCGAGCGCGACTCCAAACTCGCCGAGACGATCATCCAGCGCGACCACGAAGTAAACCGCCTGGACGTCGAGATCGATGAACTCTGCATCCAGCTCCTCGCGCTGCACCAGCCGGCGGCGCGTGACCTGCGCTTCATCACGACGGCCCTCAAGATCACGACGGATCTCGAGCGCATCGGCGACATGGCGGTCAACATCTGCGAACGCGCGCTGGAGCTCAACGAAGAGCCGCAGCTGAAACCTTACATCGACATCCCGCGCATGGCCCGGACCTCCGAACGGATGATCCGCGAGAGCCTGGACGCTTTCGTGCGCGAGGACACCTCTCTCGCGCTCAAGGTCTGCAAAGACGACCAGGAGGTCGACGACCTGAACAGCCAGATTTTTCGCGAAACGATCAGTTACATGATCGAAGATCCCCACACGATCAACCGCGCGATGAAAATCAGCTCGGTCTCGAAGTACCTCGAGCGCATCGGGGACCATGCGACCAATATCGCCGAGATGGTCGTGTTCATGGTCAAGGGGAAGAGCATCCGGCACATGAAGGATCTTCCGCAATCGATCTGACGAACCTCTACATGGCAGGCAAGAAAATCCTGGTCGTCGAAGACGAGCCCGACATCCGCAAGCTCGTACATTATAACCTGGCGCAAGAGCATCTTCAGACGTTGGAGGCCGAGGACGGCGAAAAGGCTCTCCGGCTGCTCGAGCGCGAGAAGCCGCATCTCATTATCCTCGATCTCATGCTGCCGGGGCTTTCCGGCCTGGAGCTCTGCAAGCGGCTGCGCGAGCGGCCCGAGACCGGCCGAATTCCGATTCTAATGCTGACCGCCAAGGCGAGTGAGGCGGACCGCGTGGTCGGCCTCGAGATGGGAGCCGACGACTATCTCACCAAGCCGTTCAGTCCGCGGGAGCTGGTGGCGCGGGTGAAGGCGATCCTGCGCCGCAGCGACATGCAAGTCTCCTCCCCGGCGGCCGAGATTTACGATCGGGGCGCGTTAAAGATCAACTTCGCCACGTACGAAGTGACGATTCGCGGCAAGCCCGCGCGCCTCACGTTGAAGGAGTTCGAGCTTTTGCGCTTTCTCGTGCAAAACCCCAATCGCGTGCTGACGCGCGACCAACTGCTCGACCGCGTCTGGGGCGGCGACGTCTTCGTCGACCCGCGCACCGTCGACGTGCACATACGGCGGCTCCGCAAGGCGATCGAAAAAAACGATCGCAAGCCCGAGTGGGTGCTTGCCGTTCGCGGCGTAGGCTATAAATTCGATGAAAAGGCCCTGGAAAAGTAGAGCGGCGGTCAAGTTTTTTCTCTCCTATCTCGCCATCGTTCTCTTCCTGTTCGTCGTTTTTTACTTCTTCGCCGCCACCGCGATCAAGGACTTCCACATCGCTTCGCTTTCCGCGAAGATGCGCGACGAAGCGCGTCTCGTAAGTCGTTTTCTGCCGCTCGACGTCTCCGGCCCTTCCCTGGATCGAATTTGCCGCGAGCTCGAACAGGACCTCGGCAGCCGTATCACCGTCATCGATCTGGACGGCAAGGTCCTCGGCGACTCTGAAGAATCTTCGAGCGTAATGGAAAATCACGCCACGCGGCCGGAGGTGCTGCAGGCGCTCGCGACCGGGACGGGAACGAGCGCGCGCTACAGCACGACCGTCCGCCACGAGATGCTCTATCGCGCCGTGCTCGAGCCCGGCAACCGACGGATCGTTCGCCTCTCGGTGCCGCTCGGCACCGTCGAAGAGGCGGAGCGCTCGATCCGGCGGGCGATCCTCCTGGGGCTTCTTTTGTTTTCCGGTCTCGGGCTGCTGCCAGTTCTGTTTTTTTCACGCCAGCTCGAGCGCCGTGTCCAGCGCATGGTCGACTTTTCCGAGAACGTCTCCCGCGGCTCCTTTCCGGCCCCGATTCCTCTCGGGCGCGAAGACGAGTTCACGGTGCTCGAGCGCAACCTAAATGCAATGAGCCTCGCGATTCAGGAAAAAATCCGCAGCGTCGTCGGTGAGAAGGAAAAACTCGATTCGATCTTAAGGTGCATGACCGAAGGCGTCCTCGTCCTCGATATGCGCGGCCGGCTGATTCTCTCGAACCAAAACGCACAAAGAATGTTCGGTATGCCGCGGGCGACCCCTCAGGGCGCCTCTTTGATGGAGGTATCGCGCCATCCGGAGATGCGCAAGCTCGCCGACGAAATTCTCGCCTGTGATCTATCGTCGGAGCGCTTCGTCAAAGAAATCGCGTTCGACGACCGCCGTTGGTTCAGCGTCACCGCCGTCGATCTCCGCGGCCCCGACGAAAAGCCCGTCGGCTACATCCTGGTTTTTCATGACGTGACCGAGCTCAAACGCCTGGAAACGATGCGCGCCGATCTCGTCGCCAACGTCTCGCACGAATTGCGGACGCCGTTGACGGCGATCCGCGGTTATGTTGAAACGCTGCTTCAATCGCCCCCTTCCGATCCCAAGGAGGCCGGGCGCTTTCTCGATATCATTCAGCGCCACTCCGAACGGCTCGGCCGGCTGATCGACGATCTCCTGACCCTGTCGGACCTCAAGTCAGGCAAAATCCAATTGAATTCCGAGAAGCTCCGGCCGGCGGAGCTGATCCATCGCGTGCTGGAAATATTCCAGGACCGCGCGGCGAAGAGAAACATCCAATTGGCCGAGCAGCCGGCTCAGGGTTTGCCGGCGATCGTCGGCGATTCCGATCGGCTCCAGCAGATTCTCATCAATTTGATCGACAACGCCATGAAATACACCCCGGCCGGAGGAAAGATCGAGGTGCGCGCAGCGCCAGCCGCGGATCACGGCGCTGCGATGGTCGAGATCGCCGTCGCCGACACCGGATGCGGGATTCCCGAAAAGGATTTACCGCGGCTGACCGAGCGTTTTTACCGTGTGGATAAGGCCCGCTCGCGCGAGATGGGCGGCACGGGGCTCGGTCTGGCGATCGTGAAGCACATCGTCCAGGCTCACGGCGGTCGTCTGGAGATCGAAAGCAGAATTCAGAAAGGAACGACCGTGAGGGTTTTCTTGCCCGCGACTAGCTGACGACCATCACTCTCCGCCCCGCGACGGGACGTAACCGTCGTCTCTCGCCGAAAATCACCAGCGCGGTTGAAGCCGCGGCTTCTGCATGCTAGCATCGCGCGCGCCTGTCGGATAAAGAGCTGCTCAGGCGCGCGATCATTCCATTATCACGAGGACATAATTATGGTTAGGTTTCAGTTCCTGCCGGCGGAAACACAGTTCTACGACTGGTTCGAAAAAGCCAGCGCCAATCTGCTGGAAGCGGCGCAGCAGCTACAGGACCTCTTCGACGCCTACGACAACGTGGAGAATCGCGTGTCCCGGATCACCGAGCTGGAGCACCGCGGCGACTTCATCGTCCACGAGGTCATGCACCTCCTGATGCACACTCTCATCATCCCGCTCGACAGCGAGGACATCGAGCGGCTCATCTCTTCGCTCGACGACGCGCTGGACAACATCGAGGCTGTCGCCGTGCGCATGGTGATCTTCCGCATCGAAGAGCCGACGGAGCGGGCGCGGCAGCTCGCGCACCTGATCCGCAGCGGCGCGCACGAACTCCACTTGGCGATCCCGCTCCTGCGCGAGAAAAAGAATTTTTCCGTCGTCAACGCCCACATCATCGAAATCAACACGCTCGAGAACAACGGCGACCGCGTGCTGCGCGACGCGCTGACCGAAATCGTCAACCATAAGGACGATCTGTTCAATCTGATCCGCTGGAAGGAAATTTACGAGCTGCTCGAGCAGGCGACCGATCGAATGGAAGACGTGGCGGACGTACTCCAGCGCGTGATCATCAAGAATGGATGAGCAGACTTTCCTTCTGACGGTCTTCATCATCGCCGTCGCCCTCGCCTTCGACTACGTGAACGGCTTTCACGACGCCGCGAACTCGATCGCGACCATCGTCTCGACGCGCGTGCTGACGCCGCTCCAGGGCGTTGCGTGGGCGGCTTTCTGGAACTTCATCGCGGCTTTTACCTTCGGCACCGCCGTGGCGAAGACCGTGGGCAGCGGCTTGCTCGACGTCCAGCAGGTCGATTCCTATGTCATTCTTGCGGGCCTGATCGGCGCCATCACTTGGGATCTTATCACCTGGTACTCCGGCCTGCCGACCAGCTCTTCGCACGCGCTCATCGGAGGCTACGCCGGCGCCGGCATCGTCAAAGCCGGTTTCGGCGTCATCATCCCTTCGGGCTGGACGCTGACCCTCGTTTTCATGCTGCTCGCGCCGCTGCTCGGCATGATGATCGGGATGACAATGATGGTGCTGATCTTTCATCTCTTCCGGCGTGCTTCCCCCGCGGCGGTCGATCATCTGTTCCGGCGCGGGCAGCTGATATCCGCCGCCGCTTACAGCTTGGGGCACGGCACCAACGACGCACAGAAAACCATGGGCATTATCGCCGGCGCGCTTTTCACCGTGCCGGCCTACCGCCATCTCGTCGCCGACCCGGGGGGAAAAATGACGATCCCGTTTTGGATCGTGCTGCTCGCGCACGCCGCGATCGGCCTCGGAACTCTCTCCGGCGGCTGGCGCATCGTGCGCACGATGGGTTCGCGCATTACGAAATTACAACCGATGGGCGGTTTCGCGGCCGAGACCGCCGGCGCGCTCACGCTCTTAGGTTCGGCGCATTTCGGCATTCCGGTCTCGACCACTCACACGATCACGGGCGCGATCGTGGGCGTCGGCTCAATACGCCGGCTCCGCTCGGTGCGTTGGAATCTCGCGGGACGGATCGTCTGGGCGTGGGTGCTCACGATTCCCGCCTCGGGCGTGCTGGCGATGATCGCGTGGGAGGCGATTCAGTTTGTGAGGAAAGTCATCGGCTGAAGCGGCAATCGGTTAGACAAACTCGGTCTCGGAGAATTGAGTAGGGCGGCGAAATTACGAGCGCCGCTCATCAACCCGCAGGGGTCCCGAGCTCTCCATCGGCAGGTTTTTCCCAGGACAAAATCTTTCGCCGGGGCAAGACGGCGCTTACTCGCCGATGACTTTGACGATAACGCGTTTGCGGCGCCTGCCGTCGAACTCGGCGTAATAGAGCTGCTGCCACGGGCCGAGGTCGAGGCGGCCTTGGGTGATCGGCAGGACGACTTGATGGCCGATCAGAAGATTTTTGAGGTGCGCGTCGCCGTTGGTCTCGCCTGTTCGGTGATGCCGGTAGTCGCCGCGCGGCGCGAGGCGCTCCAGCCACTCCTCGATGTCGGCGATCAGGCCGTCCTCGGCGTCGTTCACGTAAACGCCGGCGGTAATGTGCATCGCCGACACCAGCATCATGCCTTCCTTGATCCGGCTCTTCTCCAGAATCGCCTCGGCCTCGGCGGTGATATTGATGAACTCGCGCTCTTTTTTGGTTTGAAACCAGAGGTATTCGGTGTGCGCTTTCATAAGCGGGCACCGGCGGTTTAGATCTCCCGTCGGCCCTCGAACGCCTTCCCCAGGGTTACCGAATCGGTATACTCGAGATCGCCCCCCATCGGCAGGCCGCGCGCGATCCGCGTGACGGTGATGCCCAGCGGCTTCAGCGTCTTCGATAAGTAGAGCGCGGTCGCTTCGCCGTCGACCGTCGGATTGGTGGCGACGATGATCTCGCGGATGCCTTCGCTCGCGACGCGCGCGAGCAATTCCTTGATCTTCAGCGAGTCGGGGCCGACGCCGTCGAGCGGCGAGATCGTGCCGTGCAGCACGTGGTAGAGGCCTCGGTATTCCTGGGATTTCTCCACCGCGATGAGATCCGAAGGGTCTTCGACCACACAGATTTTTTCCCGCTCGCGGCGCGGGTCGCGGCAGACGCCGCACTGCGGCTCGGCGCCATTCCCCGCGTCGATCTCGCTCAAGCCGAAACAGGTTCGGCAGAGGCCCAGCTCGCGCTTGAGCCGCGCGACGCCCTCCGCCAGCGCCGCGACCTCTTCGGCGCTTTCCTTCAGCAAGTGAAAAGCGAGACGCCCTGCGGTCTTCTCGCCGATGCCGGGGAGCTTGGACAATTCCTTAATCAAACGGGCCAGCGGCGCGGGATAATTTGCCATAGTAAAATCAGTTTCGGGTTACGAGTTGCGCGTTTCAGAGGAATCGGGTTAACACTCGAAACCCCGGAACTCTAAACGCGGAAATTTTTACGTCATTCCCGGTATCTTCATGCCTCCGGTGATCTTGCTCATCTCCTCGGCGGCCATTTCACGCGCCATGCGCAGACCTTCGTTGACGGCGGCGAGAATGAGATCCTCGAGCATCTCGCGCTCTTCCGGATTGATCACGGTCGGATCGACTTTGATCGAGGCGAGGCCCAGCTGCCCGTTGACGGTGACTTTGACCATGCCGCCGCCCGAGGAGGCCTCCACGGTCCGGTGCGCGAGCTCTTCCTGGACGCGGGCGAGCTTCGCCTGCATCTCTTGCGCCTGTTTGAAAAGATTTCCCATGCCGCCGCCGAACCCTTTGGCCATAAAATTCCCTTCCGCGGCTAGTCCGCTCTTTTCACCTGCTTGACCGACCCGCCGAAGATCTTGTGCGCCTCCCTGACCATGTCGGTCAGCCCGCCGGCGTCGGACGCGGCTTTGTCCATTTCTCTCCGCGCTCTTTTTTCTTGCAGCAACGAAAGCGAGACGGAGATGTCCGTCGAGTAGAACTGCCGGGCGAAATCCTTGAGCGCCGAGAGATTCTCCGGGTCTTGCAAATAAGTCAGATGATGCCGCCCCTCGACGCCGAGGCTCATCGGCCCGGGCGGCAGCGCCAGCGGTTCGACCTCGGCGAGATGGATCGCCAGAAACTTTTTCTGCTGCGTGACAAACGCGAGAAATTTCTGCCACTGCGCGGCGGCGTCGACCGGCAATTCTCCCGCTGCCGCGGCGGGCGTCTTCTCAACAGCGGCCGCCGCACGCTGCGGCGGCGCATTCGTCGGTGAGACGAACCCGCCGTCCGAAGGGGCTGCGACGGCGCCCCGCGACTGCGGTCGCGCCGCGCTCGGCCGGACATCGCCGCCGCCGGATAGCTTTTTTTCCAATCCTTCCAGCCGCTCGATCAGCTCGCCGACCGGCAGCGCCGACGGCAGCGTGGCGAGCCGGATCAGCGCCGCCTCGAGAGCGAAGCGCGGGTAAGGCGAGCGCGCGACCTCCTCGTCTCCTTCCGCCATGAATTTGAAATAGTCGAGCAAAGCGTCGGCGGAGGATGCCGCGACCTGGCGCCGGAGCTCTTCGATTTCCTGATCGGGCAAATCCATAAGCTGTTCCTGCATTCCGTCCGCCGGCTGATTGCGCCGGTCTTCGTGCGTCAGGCGGGCGACGAGCAGGTTGCGGAAATGCTCGACCAATTCCCGCGACAGCCGGGTCACGTCTTTTCCTTGGTCGATAACGCGCGCGACGATATCGAGCGGCGTTTTTGCGTCGCCTTGAAAAACGCTCCGGGAAATATCGTAGAGCACGCGGCGCTCCGTGACGCCTAGAATGCTTTCCACCAGCCGTTCGTCGATCGCCGTGCCGGCGCCCGGCGCGGCGTACGAGAGGATCTGCTCGAGCAGCGACTGCGCGTCCCTCATACTTCCTTCCGCCTCGCGCGCCACCAACAATACCGCGCCGTCGGAAATCGCGACGGATTCCTTTGCGGCGATTTCTTTCAGCCGCGCGACAACCTCGCGCGTTTGGATGCGGCGAAAATCGAAGCGCTGGCAGCGCGAAAGAATGGTTTCGGGAAGGCGGTGAGGCTCGGTAGTCGCGAGAATGAACTTGACGAACTCCGGCGGTTCTTCGAGCGTCTTTAAAAGCGCGTTGAAAGCGTCTTTGGTGACTTGATGGACTTCGTCGATGATGTAGATCTTAAAGCGGCTCCTGGCCGGCTGATACCTGACGTTCTCGATGATCTGCCGCACCTCGTCGATGCCACGGTTCGAGGCGCCGTCGACTTCATAGACGTCGAGCGAACGTCCCTCGGTAATTTCGATGCACTGCGAGCATTGGTTACAGGGATCGGCCGTCGGACCCTTCTCGCAATTCAGCGCTTTGGCCAACACGCGCGCGGCGGTGGTTTTGCCGACGCCCCGGACGCCCGTGAACAGGTAGGCGTGGGCGATCCGCCCGCCGACGATCGCGTTGCGCAGCACCTGCGTGACATGGTCCTGACCGACGATGTCTTCGAAACGCTGCGGCCGCCATTTCCGCGCAAGAACGAGATAAGCCATGCAAATAAGGGAAAAGTAAAAAGGTAAAAGTAAATCGCTCGCCCCGAGTTTTACCTTTTTCTTTTAACTTTTTACTTTCCGAGGATGTCCATTGCTGACAGCCGGGTTTGCCTGTGGCACAGGGGTAAAGCCGCTACCGCTGCTTCCTTCCGGACCTGACGGGGTTTGCGGGACCGCCTTGCACAGGGCCCGGCTATCAGCAATCGACATCTTGAAGCGAGCTCAGGAGCGAATGTTTCCGGCTCGCTTTGAGCTACGGAAATTTCGGCGAGCTGAAGAAAAGATTACGACGATCGCGTGGAAGAATCAAGATAAATTAGAATCAGCGACCGCCGAGAACGAGCCGCCTCGAATGAATGCCGCTTGCGATGCCTGACCGCCTGATTCGTCATGCCTGGATTTTGGCGGAGAGGGGGGGATTCGAACCCCCGAGTCGGGTTCGCCGACTACACGATTTCCAGTCGTGCACCTTCAACCGCTCGGTCACCTCTCCGGGTTGAGTCAGGATAACACACCTGTTTTCCCGAGAAAAGTTTCCGCCATGCCTTGGAAGCCGCGCGCTTCGGCGCTACAATCCCTCATCAAGGGAGGGCAGATCATGGCTCTCATCGTCCACTGGCTCCTGAGCGCGCTCAGCATCCTGATCGTCGCGCATGTCGTCCCTGGCTTCGAGGTTCGCGGCTTCGGCACCGCCTTGGTGGCAGCCATCGTCATCGGCCTCGTCAACGCGACGCTGGGTTTTGTCCTCAAGATATTGACCCTCCCGGTGACGATTTTGACTTTCGGTCTTTTCCTCCTCGTCATCAATGCGCTCATGATCTGGTTGGCCGCCTCGATCGTTCCGGGCTTCTTCGTCCACGGATTCGGCGCGGCTCTGCTAGGAGCTATCGTTCTCAGCGTCGTCAGCTTTATCCTGCGGTTTTTGGTTTTTAGCCTGTAATTTCCGCCGTTTTCGTTATTCAACTGAAGGCAACCTCGAACCGCCTCCGGAATCTCCCTGCCCCGTATTAAGGTAAGCTCCCTATTTGCGGCCTTGACTCCGGCGGATAAGCTACGGCGAGTGAGATTCCGTGGAAAGCCGTAGCGATGGGAAACGCAGCCAATAAACCCTCAACCCTTTGGGGCATCGTTCTCGCCGGTGGCGATTATACGCCCCTGGCCCCGTTCGTCCGAAAACTGCGCGGCGACGACCTGCCCAAGCCTTTCGTTAATTTCCTCGGCAAACGCTCCGCCCTCGAGCACGCCTTCGCCCGCGCCGAGAAGCTGATCGCGCCGGAGCGTCTCCTTGCGGTCGTCAATCGCGACCACCTCAAGCATCCCGAGGCGCAGCGACAAATCGGCGCTCGCATGAAAGGGACGGTCATCGTCCAGCCGCGGAACCGTGGGTCCCTGGCCGAGACGCTTTTGGCGCTGCTGCACGTCTACCACCGCGACCCGCTGGCGACCGTCGCGCTCTTTGCGGCCGATCACTTCATCTTGGACGAAGACCGCTTCCTCAGCTACCTGTATCTCGCTTGCCGGGCGGTGGAGCGAGCTCCGTCGACTCTGGTCGCATTGGGCACACCGGCGACGACTTCGCATAGCGGCCGCGGCTACATCGTGACGCAGGAGGAGCCGGAGCGGCTCCGCGGATTCGGCATCCGCCGCGTTTCATCGTATATCGAAAGTTCGTCGGTCGCGGAGCTGCCGCAGCTGCTGGAACGCCGGCCGCTCTGGAACACCAAGGCGGTCGTGTTCAAGGCCTTTACCCTCCTCGATCTCACCGCCAGAATCGCGCCTTCTCTGCACGCGTCGATGGAACGCATCGGCGCGGTCGTCGGAGCACGAAAGGAACCTTCCATCGTCCTAGACGCATTTCGAGATCTCGAGCCGTGTGATTTTTCCAGCGGGCTTTTGGCTCATCTCCCGCAAGCGAGACCGGACTCCTTTATGGCTCTGCCTGTCGAGGGCGTGCTGTGGAGCGACTGGTCCACGCCGCTGGAGATCGTAACCGTTCTCAACCAGGCCGGGTACCTCGGCCGGGCGAACGGCCTGACGGAGCGCCACCTATTCGCGCTTTGGGCGAATCACCGCGGTCGACGCGAGCGTAGTCAGAAGAAAAACGAGAGTGTGCTTAGGATGTGATGAGGCGCCGGAAGGCGAATTCGAAAAGGAGGGTTAACTATGAACTGGAGGACCATTTTTCAGCAGAGCAAGGTCAATGGGGCTCTTTATCTCGGAGACGCGCTGCCGCACCAAAACTGGAAGTGGCCGAAAAATACCTGGCTGCAGCAGCGACTGCGTGATCTTCGTCTGCAAGAAAGATCCTTCGATAAAGAAAATCATGGCCTGGCGTTCCAGGAGAATTGATCGCCCGCGGCTTTCCTAACCTTTTCAAAGTTTCAACAGTTCTGCCCGGGGGGACGGAGCCGGCGGTTCGCCTCGCGAGCCCCGGCTCCGTCGGGCAGATAAGGATCTCGCCCGACGATGCCGGCCTAGCGCCGGTGTTTTTTTATGCTCCGGCTCGAACGTCTCTTAACGCCGACTTTGCGGCAGCACACGCGAGCCACTTCGAGAAACGCAGTCAGCACAGCCGACGAATGGTTTGTGCGCCAGGCTATCCACAGCGGCATCGTGGCCCATGGCTCGATCACCTGGACGAACACGACATCTTCGGGAGCAGCCGACTTGGTAAGGGCCGGGATGAGCGTGACGCCATAGCCGGCCGCGACCAAAGCCAACAGCGTAGGGTGTTGTCCCGCCTCTCGCACGATTTTGGGCGTAAACCCGCCGCGCTCGCACATGCGGACGATATGCTCGTAGAATCCATCCGCTCCCTGATGTGAAAAAAGCACGAACGGTTCGTCCGCTAATTGCTTCATGCGGATGCGCCGCCGCTTGGCGAGCGGATGGCTCTTCGGCAGGGCCGCGACCAGAGGGAGCGTGAGGCAGGTTTGACGCTGTAGCCTTTCAGAAGTGAATTGCGGTAGGAGCAGTCCGACGTCGGCTTGTTTATCCTCCAAGACGTTGAGGATATTGTGGCCGTTCGATTCTCTCACGTTGAGATCGACCTCGGGATGTTCCTTTCTGAAGGTCTTGAGAATCATCGGCAGCACGGTCTGCACCGCGAGCGGCCCGCAAGCGACCACGAGCGGCCCGATCTGACCGCGCTCGGCCCGCCGCGCGGCGTCGGCCGCGTGCTCCATCTGCGAGAGGATTTGCTTCGCCTCGACCAAAAAAACACCCCCCGCATGCGTCAATTCGACGCGCCGCCGGTCGCGCAAGAAGAGCTTCAGGCCGAGCTCTTCTTCGAGCGTGCGAATCTGCTGGCTGAGAGGCGGTTGCGAAAGATGGAGGCGGGCAGCGGCGCGTCCGAAATGAAGCTCCTCGGCAACGGCAACAAAATATCTTAGATGTCTGAACTCCATAACGACACGCCGCTAGGGTTGAAGAGACTTCATGATAACTTGTAGAGCAACCGCCATGCCGTTTCGAAACCGTCGTAAAAACAAATGCATAGAAGCCAATTTGTCGATTGTTTAGCGCAAAAACTATAAGCCTTTAGAAGAATTTACCCGCCGTCCATATCCTGAGCGGAAAATTCTCTTTTTGTTTTTAGGAATTTGAGAACTTTGAAGCGAACGATCGCCCCGCCCGCTGAGTTTTTCCCCGCCGCCGTCTGTTATCGACGATAGTCGCTATCGAAACCGATGTGAAATATTTTGTTTGTATGTGATTGAGACGCCAGAAGTATCGACGATCGTTTTCGCCGACCATCATCCGGTATCTCCCGGTGAGAAATGGGGAGTTTACCGATACAATACGTCGTAGGCGGGAACGGTAAGAACCTGGAGACGACAGGTGAAATGGCTATCGGCTGTTGCAGCGCGTCGATGGACTTTAGCGCGTTATGCGATATTCCGTAAGGATTTGCCGCAGCCAGTCCGCCGATGCGACGAAGTGTCCATCCTGGGTTTGAACTTGATAGGGCTTTCCCGACAGCTCGCTCTTACTGCCCGCAAGCCGAATGAAGTCTTCAGGAGTGGCGATGTCGCGTTTGAAATAATCGTATTTCGATTTTAAATGCGCCGCCGCCTCATTGGCGGTATAGCTCTTGCCGTTGCGGATAAACGTCGCGCCCGAGCGCGCGACGTAGCCGATCATGTATTCGATTGCTTGCTGGGAGTTGTTGACTGGCTCGCTGTGGACTGCCTCCGCAGCGAGCAGGGTCATAAAAGCGGCGACAGCGGCGGTAAACTTTATGCCCACAAAACAGCTCTCCTTATGATGCCCTATACTATCAGCTTTCCGGTGATCTCAAAACAAAGACAATTGTGGCAGAAAAATTCAAAAACGCCAAATAGCGTTATGCAGAAGGGCGCAGCCGCTTGCATGTCTTCACGCTGTTGGATAGGTTCGCGGGAGACAGCGCCGGAGGAAAAATGTTCAAAGTCGAGCCGAATCTGAAAGAGATCGCGACGCGCCAGCTCGCGCAGCGGCGCGCGCGTAAAGAAGGCGAGCCGCAGCGGCCGGTGACGACGGTCAACTGCAAGGCCCTGCACGGCCTTCAGTTTCGCGCGACCGTCGAGGGACACAGCTTTATCTCCGACGAGGGACACGAAGTCGGCGGCCACGACGCCGGGCCGGCGCCGCTGCGCTACTTTCTCGCCGGCATCATGATGTGCCATCAGGTCTGGTGCGTGAAGAGCGCGGCGCTCGCGGACGTCGCGCTCGCCCGCCTCGAAGGCGAGATATCCGGCTACGTCGAGGCCGGCGGCGGCGACACGGAGCACGAAGTGGAAAGAGGCTTCTCGCGGATCACCTATAAGGTAACGGTCGATAGCTCCGCTCAGCCGGACGCGATCCTGT
>Ga0075423_10000136_pt1 | contig 48025 bp, 34 predicted proteins | sample SoiMethybrSBSTD2_FD_80114 | JGI IMG/M metagenome (GOLD analysis project Ga0075423, IMG submission 80114) | Bulk soil microbial communities from a Populus tree surrounding site in Tennessee, USA - Soil MetaG P. TD hybrid SBSTD2 | ecosystem: Environmental > Terrestrial > Soil > Tree plantation... | reverse complement strand
TCGGCCCAGCAGGGAAGCGGAGGAGCCGTGACCTCGTTCTACGACTTGAAGACGATGAGCCTCGACGGCAAGCCCGGCAACCTGGCCCAGTACAAAGGGACGGTCAGCCTCGTGGTCAACGTCGCGAGCAAGTGCGGGTACACGCCGCAGTACGAAGGGCTCGAGAAGCTGCAGCGCGAGATGAAGGGCAAGGGGTTCAACGTGCTCGGCTTCCCGAGCAACGACTTCGGCGGTCAGGAACCGGGCACGGCTCAGGAGATCGCCACGTTCTGCAAGCTGACCTATGACGTGACGTTCCCGATGTTCGAGAAGGTGGTCACTAAGAAGGGCGCGGGGCAGTCGCCGATCTATTCGTACCTGGGAGCATCGGGCAATCTGCCGGCCTGGAACTTCAGCAAGTACGTCGTCGACAAGCACGGGAAGGTCGTGGCCTTCTTCCCGAGCCAGGTGACGCCTGAGGATTCGGCTCTGCGCGCGGCGATTGCGAAAGCGATGGCCTCGAGTTAGACCGCTGTTTGTGGGCAGCCGGTGGGTCCGATAGAGTACAGAGATTCATGTCTCGCTGGACGCACCGGTACCCGTTCGTCTTCATTTTCCTCTTCATTTCAGCCCTGAGCGGTGGGTGTCGCGGGGCCGCCAGCGAGGCGAAGTCCTCGTCGACAACGTCCGCCGCGATCACCGTCGCGACGGCAAGTGCGATCGAACGTCCGCTGGCGCGCTTCATTCGAGTGACCGGCTCGCTTGCCGCCGAAGAACAGGCCGACGTCGCCGCTGAAATCCAGGGACGCGTCGTCGCCACGCCGGTCGAGCGTGGTACTCCAGTGACGCAAGGGGCCGATCTCATTCGCATCGCCGCTCAAGAGGCCGAGGCGCAAGCGGCCGAAGCCGAGGCCAATGCGGCGCAGCTCGAGGAACGTCTCGGCCTTGGCGAAAGCGCGACGTTCTCCGTCGATCGCGTGCCGGAAGTGGCCAACGCGAAAGCCAACGTGACGCTCGCACAAAACGACTTCGATCGCGCGAAGATGCTGTTCGAGAAGAAGCTCCTCTCGCAGGCCGAATTCGACAAGAGCAGCGCACAGGCCGAGGTCGCGCGGCGTCAGTACGACATCGCGCGCAACTCGTCGATGCAGCAGTATCAGGCGCTGCTCGCCGCGCGAGCGCGCGTGAGCCTGGCGAAGAAGGCGTTGGCGGACACCGTCGTGCGCGCGCCGTTTGCCGGTGTTGTCGGCGAGCGGCTGGTCTCGGTCGGCGATTACGTCACGCGCGGTATGAAGGTCGCGTCGGTGTTGCGCACGAATCCACTCCGACTCCAGCTCACAGTGCCGCAGCAGTACAGCGTTGAAGTCGGCGTGGGGCGCGCCGTCGCGCTCGAGGTCGATACCGCGCCCGGAAAGACGTTCACTGGCCAGGTGCGGTACGTGTCGCCGGCGCTGCAAACCGATTCGCGCACGCTCGTCGTCGAAGCGGTGGTGCCGAATAACGACGGCTCGCTCAAACCTGGATCGTTTGCGACCGCGCAGATCGAACAAGCGTCACGGAAGCCTGGCATTCTGGTGCCAGCGTCCGCGGTCCGTACTATCTCGGGCACATCCCGCGTTTTCGTGGTGGCGACCGATCGGGCCGAGGAGCGTCTCGTCACAGTCGGCCAGAGCCTCAACGACCTCGTGGAAATCACCACGGGTCTCAAGACTGGCGAACGCGTCGCGACGAGCAACGTCACCCAGTTGGTCGACGGCGCGCGCGTTGCGCCAACGGCCAACAGCACGCGATGAGTCGACAGGTATCCCATGCAATGGCTCGCTGAGCTCTGCGTCCGGCGTCCCGTCTTCGCGTCGGTCCTCATCCTGTCGCTGACGGTCGTCGGTGCGTTTGCCTTCGGACAGCTCGGCGTGGATCGTCTGCCGCAGGTCGACTTCCCAACCGTGACGGTGACGACGCGATTGCCCGGTGCCGCACCCGAGCAGGTCGAGAGCGAGGTCACCGACAAGGTCGAAGAAGCGGTCAACACGATCAGCGGCATCGATCAGCTCAGCTCGAATTCCGCCGAAGGCATCTCGCAGGTCGTCGTCACATTCCGGCTCGAGAAGAATGCGGACGTTGCCGCGCAGGAAGTGCGCGACCGCATCAATCGCATCCTGCCGCTGCTGCCGCGAACGATCACGCAGCCGACGATCGAGAAGCAAGATCCGGACGCGGCGCCGATTCTCACCATCGCTGTCAGCGCGAAGCGGCCCATTCGCGAGGTCACGGAGTACACGGACAAAGTGCTGCGCCGTCGCCTTGAAAGCGCGGACGGCGTTGGTCAGGTGCTCGTGCTCGGCGGGCGCAAGCGGCAGATCAACGTGTGGGTGGATGGCGATCGCCTGCGCGCGTACAACCTGACCGTCAACGACGTGGCGCGCGCGCTGCAGACACAGAACGCCGACATTCCCGGCGGCCGCATCGATCAGGGTGCGCAATCGATCACGATGCGCACGCGCGGGCGCGTGGACACACCGGAGCAGTTCGGCGACCTCGTGCTCCGCGAAGTCAGCGGTCATCCCGTGAAGGTGACCGACGTCGCCCGCGTCGAAGACGGCGTCGCAGAGGCGACGACCCTCGCGAACATCAACGGCGATCCGACGGTGCTGCTGCAGATCCGCAAGCAGTCGGGCACCAACACCGTAGAAGTCGTGGGCAATGTGAAGGAGCGGCTCGCGGATATCCAGGCCGCGCTGCCCACGGGGTACGACCTCCGCATCGTGCGCAATCAGGCCGAGTTCATCGAGGCATCGTTCCGCAGCGTCGAAGAACACCTCGTGGTCGGCTCGTTCCTGGCGGCGTTCGTGGTGCTGCTCTTCCTGGGTAATCTGCGCTCGACGATCATCGCGGCGATTGCCATTCCGACATCGATCATCGCCACATTCGCGCTCGTCTGGTACGCCGGCTTCACGCTCAATATGCTGACGATGCTCGCGCTGACGCTCTCGGTCGGCATCGTCATCGACGACGCGATTGTGGTGCTCGAGAACATCTATCGCTTCATCGAGGAGAAGGGGATGCCGCCGATCAAGGCGGCGGTCGAGGGCACGCGTGAGATCGGCCTCGCCGTGCTGGCGACCACCCTTTCACTGGTGGCGATCTTCGCGCCGGTCGGCTTCATGAGCGGCATGGTTGGCCGCTTCATGCGCAGCTTCGGCTTGACGATGGCGTTCGCGGTGATGGTGTCGCTGCTCGTGAGCTTCACGCTGACGCCGACGATGTGCGCGCGGTGGCTCAAGGTGAAGCCACGAGAAGAAGACGAGTCGCATCACATTCACGACTCGAAGCACTCGAAGATCTTCGGGCCGATCGATCGCATCTACACGCGGATGCTGGAATGGTCGATGGCGCACCGCGGACTGGTCGCCGCACTGGCAGCGGTGGTGCTGTTCTCGAGCGTGCCGATCTTCCGAATGGTCAACGTCAACTTCACGCCCACCGACGATCAGTCGGAGTTCGACGTGAGCTTGCGTGCGCCGGAGGGAACGAGTCTCGACGCGACGGAAGTGATTGCCAATCGGATCGCGTCGGCGATCCGCGGTCTGCCCGAAGTGACCTACACCATGGTCACGGTGGCTGGTGATTCGGCGGGCACGCTGAACACCGCGTCGATCTACGTGAGGCTGAAGGAAATCGGCGATCGCTCGCGAGATCAGTTCGAGATCATGGACCAGGTGCGCAACGACGTGCTGCCTGCTGCGGGGGGAGCCGGTCTCAAGACGTCGCTTGCCGCACCAGGCATCGGCGGTGGTGGCGGCGGCGGTGGTCAGGCGCAGGGCGACGTGATGTTCGTGATGCAGGGACCGAGCCTTGCCGAGCTCGAACGCGCGAGCAATGCCCTGGCCGAGAAGGCGCGACAGATTCCCGGCCTCGTCGACGTCGACACGTCGCTGCGCGTCGGCAAGCCGGAGATGGCGGTCAAGCTCGATCGGCCGAAGGCGGCCGATCTCGGCGTGCAGATCGCCGATGCTGCTGAAGCGCTTCGTCTACTCGTCGGTGGCGACCAGGTCACGACGTACAACGAAGGCGGCGAGCAGTACGAAGTGCACCTGCGCGCGCAGGATCAGGATCGCGGATCCGAAGCGGCGGTGGGACAACTGACGGTCCCCTCATCTCGCTTGGGCAGCGTCGCGCTCGACAACATCGCGAGCTTCGCGCGCGGCGCCGCGCCCTCCGACATCCGTCGTCTGAACCGGCAGCGGCAGGTCACGGTTGCGGCCAATATGCTGCCGGGTACATCGCAGACGGCGGCACAGGCGCAGCTGACCGTCGCCGCGTCGGGGCTCGGGCTCGGATCGGAATACCGCACCGGCTACTCGGGCCGCTCGCGCGAGCTCAATCGCACCGCCAGCGCGTTCCTGCAGGCGCTCGCGCTGTCGTTGATTTTCATGTATCTCGTGCTGGCCGCGCAGTTCGAGTCGTGGCTGCATCCGGTCACGATTCTGCTGTCGCTGCCGTTGACGCTGCCGTTTGCGCTGCTGTCGATCCTGATCTTCGGCCAGTCGCTCAACATCTTCTCGGCGCTCGGCATGCTCGTGCTGTTCGGGGTGGTGAAGAAGAACTCGATCCTGCAGATCGATCACGCGAATCAGCTCAAGGACGAGGGGCTCGGCACGCGCGAGGCGATCGTACAGGCGTGCCGCGATCGGCTGCGGCCGATTCTGATGACGACGCTGGCCTTCGTCGCCGGCATGATTCCGCTCGTGGTCACGAGTGGTGTGGGCTCGGCGACCAATCACGCGATTGGATTCGTGGTGATCGGTGGCCAGACGCTCGTGCTCGCGCTCACGCTCGTGGTGACGCCCGTGGTGTATTCGCTGTTCGAGGATCTGAGGTCGCGCAGAAATGCAGAAGGCAGAATGCAGAATGCAGAATCATTGGTTGATCGCAGAATGCAGAGTGCTGAATAGTGTGCAATTGAAAATATTCAGCACTCTGCACTCAGCACTCGCGCAATGAATCAACACTCTGCATTCAGCAGTCTGCACTAATCTATCGACTGTGCCCTTCCGCGACATCGTCGGTCATCGTCGGCTGATCTCGTTGCTGTCGCGGGCTATTGCGCGCGACACGCTGCCGCCGTCGCTGCTGTTCGCGGGCCCGTCCGGCATCGGCAAGCGGCGCCTTGCGGTGGCGGTTGCGGAAGCGGTGAATTGTCTGAAGCCGGTGACCTCGAATGATCTCGAGCGCGACGCCTGCGGTGAGTGCGCGTCATGCAAGCGCATCGCGCGCGGCGTGCATCTGGACGTCATCGCCATCGAGCCGGGCGACAGCGGGTCGATCAAGATCGAGCAGGTGCGCGACGCGATCGATCGCGCCGATTATCGACCCTTCGAGGGCAAACGTCGCGTCGTCATCATCGATCACGCCGACGCGCTGGTGCCGCAGGCGCAAAACGCGCTGCTGAAGACGCTCGAAGAGCCGCCGTCAGCATCGATCTTCATCCTCGTGTCGTCGATTCCCGACGCGCTGCTGCCGACGGTCCTGTCGCGATGTCCGCGTCTCCGATTCGGTCCGCTGTCGGCCGCTGATGTCGCCAGCGCGTTGATCGCGCAACATGGCTACTCGGAGAGCGATGCGCGTGCCGCGGCGACCGATGCCGACGGCAGCATCGGACGCGCACTCGAGGCCGATTCCGCCGATCTGGCTGGCGCCCGCGAAGAGGCGAGTCGGCTGCTCGAGCAGGCCGCTCGCGCGAGCGATCCGGCGCGACGTCTGGACGCGGTTCGCGATCTCACGGCCAGCAAGGGCGGCGGTCCGGGCGCCGAACGCGATCAGCTGGCCGCCTGCCTGCGTGCGCTGGCCTCGCTGCTGCGAGATACCAGTATCCTCGCGCTGGGCGGCGATCGCCGCATGCTCGGCAACGCCGATCTCGAGGGTCCGCTGGCGGTGCTCGCCCGCACGTTCGATGCGCGTCGCAGCACGACCGCCTACGCCGCTGTCGACGAAGCGCTCGCCGCCCTCGAACGGAATGCGAGCCCCAAAGTGGTGGCAGATTGGTTGGTGCTTCAACTCTGAAGCCGCGTCGATCTCACGATTGCCTCAAGCGATGAAACCACGCATAGCGATCACGATCGGCGACCCCGCAGGCATCGGACCGGAGATCGCGGCGAAGGCGGCCGAGGACGATCGCGTGCGCGCGGTGTGCGAGCCGGTGCTGTACGGACCGCCCGCCGATCAGCGATTCGAGCCAGGTGTGCTGTCCGCGGAGGCCGGGCGTGCGTCGTTCGACGCCATCTGCGCTGCAGTGAAGGATGCGAGTGAAGGGCGAGTTGCCGCCATTGCGACGGCGCCGGTCAACAAGCTTGCCTTCTCGCGCGCCGGTCTGCCGTGGAAGGGACACACCGATCTGCTCGCCCATCTCACGGGATCCTCGCGCGCGGCGATGATGTTCTGGTCGGAGCCGCTCAAGGTGGTGCTCGCCACCGTGCACGTGCCGCTGGCCTCGGTGTCGTCGGTGCTGACGCGCGCGCTGGTCGACGACATCATCGATCTCACCGCGCGCGAGCTGCCGACATTCGGCCTCGCTCGGGTGCGGCTCGCCGTCGCCGGACTCAACCCACATGCCGGCGAAGCGGGACTGCTCGGCGACGAAGAGGAGCGGGTGTTGACGCCCGCCATCGACGCGGCGCGTGCACGAGGCATCGATATCGCGGGTCCGTTTCCCGGTGACACCGTGTTCGTGCGTGCAGTGGGCGGTGAGTTCGACGCCGTGATCGCGTGCTATCACGATCAGGGGTTGATTCCCGTGAAGCTGATGGCCTTCGGGCACGCGGTGAATGTGACGCTCGGGCTGCCGATCGTGCGCACGTCGGTCGATCACGGAACGGCGTTCGACATCGCGGGGCGCAACGTCGCCAATCCGTCGAGCATGATAGAGGCTGTACTTCTTGCGGCCAGGTTGGCGATAGTACGATCGAGATGATGGCGCAGCTTGTCGTTCTCTTCGACGGCGGATGCCCGATGTGCCGGCGCACGGTGCGTCGCCTCCGTGCGCTCGATTGGCGGCATCGGCTGCGCTTTGTCGATGCGACCAACGGAGAAGCCCGCGAGCGGATTGCGCCGGGTCTCACCGAGGCCGCCGTGCTGGTGCAGATGTACGTCGTCGACGAGCGCGGCGCGCGCTACGCAGGCTTCGAGGGTGCCTTACAGATCGCTCGCGTCGTTCCGCTGATGTGGCCGTTTTGGATGATCGGTCGTCTGCCGGGGATTAGAGCACTCGGCCACGTGGTGTATCGAACGATCGCCGCGAATCGTGTGCGTCGCGGGCGATGCACGGATGATGTGTGCGAGCCAGCGATGGGTGATCGGCGGGTCTGAAGACTCGCCTCTACACTGTCAGCGTTCGCGAAATCCGTTGGTCAATGGATAGCGCCGGTCGCGACCGAAGCTCTTTCTCGTAATCTTCACCCCGGGCGGTGCCTGTCGGCGCTTGTATTCCGCCGAAAACAGCAGATGCTGCACGCGCGTGACGGTGCTGCGTGCGAAGCCGAGCGCGACGATCTCGTCGACGCTGCGTTCCTCTTCAACGAGCCCGTTCAGGATCGCATCCAGCTCTTCGTACGGCGGCAATGAGTCCTGATCAGTCTGGTTCGGGCGGAGTTCCGCGGTAGGCGCTTTGACGATGGACGATTCCGGAATGACGCGCCCTGCTGGCCCGAGCGCCGCGTCCGGCAGATTTTGATTGCGCCATCGCGAGAGCGCGTACACCTCGGTCTTGTAGATGTCCTTGAGCACCGAGTAGCCGCCGCACATGTCGCCGTACAGCGTGGCGTAACCGACGGACATCTCCGACTTGTTTCCTGTCGTCACCAGCAGACTGCCGAACTTGTTCGAGAGCGCCATCAGCAGTACGCCTCGTGCGCGCGCCTGCAGGTTCTCTTCTGTGACATCTCTGGGACGATCCTGAAACACAGGTTTGAGCGCTCCCTCGAAGGCCTTGACCGCAGCTTCGATCGCCAGCGTGTCGAGATGGACTCCCAGCAACCTCGCCGATTCATCTGCATCGTCCTGACTCGAGGAGCTGGTAAAACGAGAGGGCAGCCGGACACCGCGCACTGCGGCGGGCCCCAGCGCATCGACTGCAACCGCGACGGTGAGGGCTGAGTCGATGCCTCCGGAAAGACCCAGCACCACACCCGGGAATCGGTTCTTGCGGACGTAATCGCGCAGGCCGAGCACCATCGCGTTATAGATGGACGCGAGCCGTTCCTCGCTCTTCCATTCCGTGCAGCCGCTGCAGCGAAGCCTTCCATCGACGCGATCCCAGTTGGTGATCGTGAGCGACTCGCGCCAGAAGGGGAGCACATGTGCGAGCGAAGAATCACAGTTCATCACGAACGAGCCGCCGTCGAAGACGAGCTCGTCCTGACCGCCGACCTGATTGACGTAGACGAAGGGCAATCCCGTTTCTGCGATGCGCTGGCGACCCAACTCGAGCCGCTGATCGAATTTCTCGACCTCGAACGGCGAGCCATTCGGCACGAGGAGGATCTGGGCACCGGACTGCGCCAGATGTCTCGCGCACGCGTCAAACCAGACGTCTTCGCAAATCGGCAGGCCGAGTCGAACACCGCGAAAATCGACCGGCTCGGGAAGCGGGCCCGGCGCGAAGACCCGCTTCTCATCGAACACGCCGTAATTCGGCAGCTCATGTTTGAAGCGAATCTCTGTGCGGCCGTCGGCGACGAGTGCGACCGCATTGTGCAGGCACCCATCAGTCGCCCATGGCAGCGTCACGACCAATCCTGGTCCGCCGGCGGCGCTTTCTTTTTCGAGCTCCCGCAGCACGTTCGCCGCTGCGTGCACAAGGGCGGGTCGCAGTACGAGGTCTTCGGGGGGATAACCGACGACGACGAGCTCAGAGAAGACGACAAGATCTGCGCGTCGAGAGGCGGCCTCTGTCCACGCACGTCGTATCAACTCCGCGTTGCCGGCCACATCGCCGACGATGGGATTGAGCTGGGCAATAGCGAGAGAAAGTGTCATCGTGCCGGTGCGGTCGAGGCGTGGGTCGTACGCGGCACACACTCGATGATGAAGGCGACGAGCTGCGATACAGCGGCGGCAACGTCGATCTGCTCCGTGTCGATGATCAGATCGGGAGCAACGGGAGGTTCGTACGGCGATGAGATGCCAGTGAAGTCTGGAATCTCGCCCGCACGAGCGCGGCGATACAGCCCGCGTGGATCGCGCCCCTCGCATGTCCGCACAGAGGCGTTGACGAACACCTCACGGAACAGCGATCCGCCCACGTGCCGCGCCGCGTCGCGATCGGCTGCAAAGGGCGAGATCATCGCGACCAGCACCACGAGGCCGGCGTCAGCGAGCAGCGCAGCGACTTCGCTGGCCCTGCGCACGTTCTCGTGTCGATCGCGGGCCGAGAATCCGAGATCGGCGCTGATGCCGCGGCGCAGCTCGTCGCCATCGAGGATGTAGACCGAGTATCCCTTGTCGAACAGCCACGCCTCGGCGGCAATTGCGAGCGTCGACTTGCCTGCGCCGGAGAGGCCCGTCAACCAGATGATCGCCCCCGCGTGACCCTGTCTCTGCGCGCGTCGATCGCGAGTGATTCGTCCTGTGGTGGCCATGATTGCATTCGAGTGCGCGATCTCTCGTTGTGACCGAAACCGCGCGGCGAGCGTCACTCGATTGTGTCACAGCTCATCGATGGAGGAGCGGTGTTGCATCGACGTGCGCGACATGGGTGTCGGATGCCCATCACTTCCTGACGGGCCGTGGGACAACGCGTGCGAGCGTGAGCATCCCATCCGTCGCATTCGATGCAGAGGACTATTTCATACACTTAGCACGTGCGTGAGATCGCGCGCACTCGGTGATCGTGGAGAAACCTGAAATACAAGACCGTAAAACCTCTACGTGCGTTCGCAATCTCATCATACACATGTTGATCCAATGCTTCCGATTAAGTTGCAGCAGTGGAGTGAGTTAATCACCTTCCGCTGAGTGGCGAGCGGCTTGCAAAAAGCCCAGCCATGCGAGCGCTGTCGAGAGGTGTCGTAGTCGGTGTCGCCATCCTATTCGCGACACCAGTAATCGGGTACGCACAGTCCGTTACGGCGATGTGGGATCCGAACCCGCCGACCGATCTCGTGCTCAACTACGAAGTGTGCGTCGGAACGACGTCGCTCAGCTGCAATTTTAGAAACACGAGCGTGCCCGCCACGCAGTCGTCATACACGTTTCTTCCCAGCGCTGGAGTGTTGTATCGCGTCGCGGTTCGTGCGGTGAACGCTGTTGGCGCTGGCAGCTATTCGCCAGAGGTCCTCGTTTCCGTTCCCGCCCTCGGCACGCTTTCGAATCGCACGAGCACTGTGAACGCCGCGATCTCGCCCGTGACGATCGCCGCAACCGATCCTGACGGCAGCCCCCTGACGTTCAGCCACACTGGACTTCCGTTTGGATTGACACTCAATCAGTCGACGGGCGTCATCAGCGGAACACCGACGTCGACCGGCACCTATAACGTCACGATATTCGTGACCGATGGTCTCGCCACCGCATCAGCGGCGTTCGTCTGGACGATTTCAACCGCCTCGACCGATACGACAGCACCGGCGCTCTCGATCACGAGCCACACGAACGGTCAATCGGTTACGACATCGAGCATCACGCTGAGCGGCACGGCGACCGACAGCGGCGCCGGCAACAACGGGATCGCAAGTGTGACCGTGAATGGCGCTGCGGCCACAGGCGGCACGGCGACCGGCAGCAATACCGCCAACTGGAGCCGTAGCGTGTCGCTCAACACCGGCGCGAATACGATCACGGTCGTCGCGACCGATACAGTCGGCAACTCGCGCACCAGCACAATCACGATCACTCGCACCACGGCCGACACGACGACGCCAACGCTTTCGATCACGAGCCACACCAACGGTCAGACTGTCACGACACCGAACATCACGGTGAGCGGTACGGCAACAGATAGCGGCCGGGGCGGCAGCGGGATTACGGGTGTCACGGTGAACGGCACGGCGGCCACGGGTGGAACGGCGTCGGGCAATGGCACCGCGAACTGGAGCCGCGCGTTGACGCTGGCGCCAGGCGCGAACACGATCACGGCGGTGGCCACCGATGGGGCAGGGAACAATCGGACCGTCACCATCACGATCACCTACAGCGCTCCTGCCGTCGTGAGCGCGGTGTCGGTCGGCCCGAGCTCGGGATCCGGAGCGACGCAGACCTTCGCGCTCCAGTACACGGACAGCAACGGCGCGACGGATCTGTCGACCGCATGGGTCTGGTTCAACGCGACGTTCGGCGCGACATCGAACAACAGCTGCATGCTGCAGTACAACCGCGCCACCGGTGCCGTGTTGTTGCTGAACGACGGCCAGGCGTGGATGACTGGAACGATAGGTAGTGGCACGACCCTGCAAAACTCGCAGTGCGCCGTCAACCTCGCCGGCAGCTCGGCCTCGGCAAGCGGTACCACGCTGACTCTGAACCTGGCGATGGCCTTCAAGCCGGCGTACGCGGGGACGAAGAACGTCTACATGTATGCCGCGAACGGTTCCAACGTGAACAGTGGCTGGCAGACACGCGGCACGTGGACGGTGCCCGGCAGCGCGGCGGCGGGCGTGACCGCCGACAGCGCGTCGCCCAACGCGGGCTCGGGCGCAACGCAAACCTTCGCGCTGCAGTACTCGGACAGCGCGGGGGCAACCGATTTGTTGACGACGTGGGTGTGGTTCAACGCGACGTTCGCGTCGACGTCGACCAACACCTGCATGCTCCAATACAATCGCGCGTCGAATACGATCCTGTTGCTCAACGACGCCTCGACGGTATGGACACCCGGAACGCTCGGTAGCGCGTCGACGCTGCAGAACGCGCAGTGCGCGATTAACCTTGCCGGCAGTTCGGTCACGCTGAGCGGGAACACATTGACGCTGAACCTCGCGACGACATTCAAGTCCGCATTCGCAGGTGCGAAGAACATCTACATGTATGCGGCGAACGGGTTCAACGTGAACAGCGGCTGGCAGACGCGGGGGACGTGGACAGTGCCGGGTGCCGGTGTCGCAACCGTGACAGCGGATTCCGCCACGCCGAATACGGGCGCCGGCGCGTCGCAAGTCTTTGCCTTGCAGTACTCCGATACGTTGGGCGCAACGGACCTGGCGACGACGTGGGTGTGGTTCAACGCCTCGTTTGCCTCGACGTCGACCAACAGCTGCATGCTCTTCTACAACCGGGCGACGTCAACGCTCTACCTGTTGAACGACGGTCAGAGCTGGTTGCCGGGTACACTCGGCACCGCAGCGACGCTGCAGAACTCGCAGTGCGCGGTCAATCTGGCCGGTAGCTCGGTGACGATCAGCGGAAATACGCTGACGCTGAACCTGGCTATGAGTTTCAAGCCGGCATACGCCGGCGCGAAGAGCATCTACATGTATGGCGCGAATGCCGCCAACGTGAACAGCGGCTGGCAGACACGCGGAACGTGGACTGCGCAGTAGCGCGGACAGACTCGACCATCTTTGGGCAGATCACAGAGCGTCTGCACAAAGATGGCCACGCTGGTATCAGGTAATAACTGTCCGGATCTGCGTAGAACTGTGTAAGAGCTCCACCGTTGTAGACCCGATAGCTAGGTCCCTCTCCTCACCCCAAATAGCATAAGTTACGGCTGAGCAAAGCCTTGTGCACTTTGCTCAGTGTTGGCCGAAAAATTGCCAGCAGCCGTGCGGCTTGTGTTTCTCCACGGAGAAAGCAGGCCAACCCGAAACAATGTCTCGAGGGGCGTGGCTGCGCGTTGCAAGCTTGAGGATCGCTCTGTTCGCGATCCTGGTTGCCGTGTCCTCGCCGGCGTTTGCGCAGACCCAGGATCTCCATCTGGCCTGGGATCCCGTCAACGACGCGGACATCGACCACTACAACGTCTACATAGGCACAGCGCCCGGGGCCCACGACGTCGTTGTGCAGCGGGTTGCCGCGACGCAACAGACTTCGGTCTTTGCCGCCACGCCCGGCGTCTTGTACTACTTCGCGGTGAGTGCGACGAATACGGCCGGCCTCGAAGGACCGCTGTCCGACGAGATCTCGGGATCGGTACCGACGCTTTTCCAACCAGGCAATCGAACCAGCACCATTGGCGTGCCCATCGTTCCGTTGCAATTGTTCGCGAGCGATCCTGACGGCGGCACATTGCAATTCAGTCACACCGGGCTCCCGATTGGTTTGTTGCTGGATTCTTCGACCGGCCTCATCACGGGCGTTCCCACTGTCCTCGGTGCGTTCAACGTCGAGATCATCGTGTCTGATGGAGTGCTGAGGAATTCGCAGTCGTTCGTCTGGACGATTCAAAGCGAAGGTGCAGCCGATATCACCGCTCCAACGCTAACGATCTCGAATTACAGCGACGGGCAATCGGTCCCATCGGCGAACATCAGCCTGACCGGGACGGCCAGCGATAGCGGCCGCGGCGACTCCGGTATCGCCCACGTCTGGGTTAACGGCGCCTTGGCGTCGGGTGGAACCGCATCAGGTAGTGGCACTGCGAACTGGAGTCGCACACTCACCCTGCCGAGCGCCAGTAACACGATCCTTGTCGAAGCCCAGGACGGTGCCGGCAACTACACCGCCACCATGCTGACGTTGACTCGCGACGTCGTCGCGCCGATGGTCGCCATCACGAGCCACACACCCGGGCAGGTCGTGAATACCTCGAGCATCACGCTCAGCGGTACGGCAACCGACCAGGGATCCGGCGGTAACGGTGTGGCGAGCCTCACCGTCAACGGGACCGCCGCCGCTGGTGGAACGGCATCGGGGAATGGCGTCGCGAATTGGAGTCGCACCCTCTCGCTATCGAGCGGGTCGAACGTGCTGTCGATCTCCGCGAGCGATACGGCTGGCAACGTTCGGACCACGCAGATCACGATCGTTCGCGACAGCACCGCGCCTTCGATCAGCATCACGAGCCATTCGTCCGGTCAGACCGTCACGTCCGGTACGATCACCTTGAGCGGGACGGCGACCGACAATGGCGCCGGTGGCAATGGAGTCACGGGCGTGGCGGTCAACGGTGCGACCGCGAGTGGGGGAACGGCCTCCGGCAACGGCAGCGCGAGCTGGAATCGCACCGTTACCCTTTCCGTGGGGACCAATACCCTCACCGTCACGGCTGCCGACGGTGCCGGTAACGTCCGCACGGCGACGATCACGCTCACGTTCACACCACCGGCGGTGCTGACGGCCGACAGCGTGTCGCCCACCTCGGGATCGGGCGCGAGTCAGATGTTCGCGCTCCAATACTCGAGCAACCTCGGCGCGACCAACGTGTCGACGGGGTGGGTCTGGTTCACGTCGACGTTCTCGTCGAATTCGGCCAACAGCTGCATGCTCTATTACAACCGCGGCACGTCCACACTCTTCATGCTGAACGATGGCCAGACATGGATGTCGGGGGCGATCGGCAGCAGTGCGACGCTGCAAAACAGCCAGTGCGCCGTCAGTCTGAGCGCCAGTTCGGCGACGACCAGTGGCAACTCGTTGATCGTGAATCTCGCGATGACGTTCAGTGCCGCGTACTCCGGCGCGAAACAGGTCTATACGTACGCGCAGAACCCCGGCGGTGCGAACAGCGGATGGCAGCATCGCGGCGACTGGACGATTCCCAGCCTCGGCAACGCCACGGTGACGGCCGACGCGGTCACGCCCGGCGGCGGATCGGGTTCGTCGCAGACGTTCGCGTTCCAGTTCTCCGATACGCTCGGAGCGTCGGATCTGTCCACAGCGTGGGTGTGGTTCAATGCGACGTTCGCCTCCGTCTCGACCAATAGCTGCATGCTGTATTACGACCGCGGTCGCGATCGGATTTTCCTGCTGAACGACGGTCAGAGTTGGATGCAGGGGACGATGGGCAATGGCGGAACACTGCAGAACAGCCAGTGCGCGCTCAGCTTGAGCGGAAGCTCCGTGATGCTGAGTGGTAACATGCTGACACTGAATCTGGCGATGACCTTCGCCTCGTCATATGCCGGAGGGAAACACGTCTACACATTCGCGCAGAATGCGAACGGCGTGAACAGTGGCTGGCAGCAGCGCGGCGATTGGACCGTTCCCGGATCTGGTAGCGCCCCGTTGCCCGCCACACCGGTGATCACCGCTGACGCGGTCACTCCGAGCGCCGGATCCGGCGCCGTGCAGACATTCTCCGTGCAGTATTCGGATACGCTGGGAGCCACCGACCTATCGACGTTATGGGTGTGGTTCAATGCGACGTTCGCGGCGACGTCGAACAACTCGTGCATGCTGTATTACGACCGCGCGATGTCACGGCTCAACCTGGCGAACGACGCCGGCACAACGTGGATGGCAGGCACGCTCGGATCGAGCACGACGCTTCAGAATAGTCAGTGCGCGGTGAGCCTCGCCGGCAGCAGCGCATCGACCAGCGGCAACACGATCACCTTGAACCTGGCGATGACGTTCAAAACGGCGTTTGCGGGTGCCAAACATCTCTACACCTATGCGGCCAACGCCACCAACGTGAACAGCGATTGGCAGTACCGCGGCGATTGGACAGTACCCGGTGTCGGGTCGGCGATCATCACCGCTGATTCGGCGACGCCACAGAGTGGATACGGATCGACCCAGACCTTCTCTCTGCAGTACTCCGACAACCTTGGAGCGACTGATATCTCGAAGGCGTGGGTGTGGTTCAACGCGACGTTCGCGACGACCTCAGCGAACAGCTGCATGTTGTACTACAACCGCCCGACGAATCAGCTCTTCCTGCTGAACGATAGCGGGACAACGTGGATGCGCGGCACCGTGGGCAACTTCGGCTCGCTCCAGAACAGCCAGTGCACCGTCAGCTTGCGGAACAGCTCGGCGACCCTCAATGGGAACGCGCTGACCGTGAATCTTGCGATGACCTTCAGGTCCGCGTATGCCGGCGCGAAACACGTCTTCATGTACGGTCACAACGCGAATAACGTGAACAGCGGCTGGCAAGATCGCGGGGATTGGACGGTTCCGTAACCCGCTCGCACATTGGTCCGCTCCGAGGTTCGAGTATTCTGTAGCGGATTGGTCGGCTCGATAGACGTTCACGCCCGCCCGGCGACACCGACGTTTCGGATTGCCGAAGTCTATCTGTTCGATACGTGCACGCACCGCTGCGGCTATTGCTGGCTCGCCGAAAGCGGGCAGGTGCTCGACGCCTCGCAGCTCAAACCGTTCCGCGATCTCGGATTCATCTCGCGCGTCGCCGCGTTTTTCAACTCGCGCACCGCCGATGAGGCCAAGTGGCTTCTTCAGTTCACGGGCGGTGAGCCTCTGCTCACGCCAAATCTCGGTGCGTTGTGCACTCCGTTACTCGAGAAAGGCAATCGCGTTGCCTTCTACACGGCTCTGCTGCTCCCCGAGAGCCACGCAGGATTTCGATTTCTGCTGGAGCACTCGGCGCCCGACGTCGATTACGTCATGGCCTCGTTCCATCCGGAGGCCGAGCTGGACGAGGCTACGTACTTCCACAAGATCCAGCGCCTGAAGCAGCGCGGACACAACGTGATCGTGCGGTACGTCGGCCATCCCGCTCGATTGTCGCGAATGGACCACGTGCGTGAGCGCTGTCGCGATCTGGACGTATGTTTCTACCCGACGACGCTGCTGTCGGACACGCATCCGAACAGGTACGAGCCGGCGGAGCGTGCGTCCCTGACCGCGCAGTTCACGTCATTGAGTCAACACATCCAACTCGCGGGAGGGCTTCAAACGGAAACGTTGACCTGCCATGCGGGCAGTCGGTTGATTGCGGTGAACCTGCAGACCGGCAATATCACGCCGTGCATCACTGTCGATCGTCCGTCGCTTGGAAACATCTTTGCCGACACGCTTGATCTGAATGACGGTCCAGGGCCTTGTCCCGTGCGCGGCATAGCCTGCGTGTGCGACATTCATTTCCAGCAGTCGACGGTGGTCGGTGTCGATGACGCTTCGGCATTCGCGGCGCAGAAACGCGGATACGTCGCTCCTGCAGGCACGGCGACGCTGCCCGCGTCGATAGCCGGCCTGTCGTTCTATCGCGGGATCGGCATGGGCATCGGCACGGTCCAGGACACGACGCGGCTGTTCTTCACACGCGACGAGGTCAAGCAGCGTTGGCAGAATCGGAAAGAGACGCGGCCTGATTCGCTCGGCGATTGGAGCATCGATTCTGCGCTTCGAGATGACGGTCACGCAGCGATCATGGTTCGATTAAAGAATGCCCGCCCGCTTCAACTCGTCGAAGTATTTCTCAACGAAGCGTCAGACGGAAGCACCGGCAACTGGACCACGTTGTACTCCGCCGAGCATTCCGGCACGGATCTCGATCTGGCACTACACGCGGCGATCGGCTCACGCGGCCCGGGTCATTATCGGGTCGCGTTGAATGTGCGCTTCACGGACGGTACGACGTGTTATTGGTACAGCCAGCCGCCGCACTTCTTGCGCGTGGTCTCCGCGCCCGCCGTCGCCGAGCCGAAAGCGACGGTGTGACCGTCACGGTGTGACGGTCCAGTCACCGCGATCCTGCCATCCGCTGTTGGCGCCGCTCGTCCCGGCGCCGTACATATACACGTTCTTCGCTCCGGCGTAGGACGATTGGAATGTCATCGCGAGGTTCAACGTGAGCGTCGTGCCAGTGGGCGTATACGAGCTGCCGCTGAGGCTCACGCTGCACTGGCTGTTCTGCAGGACACCGGCGGTGCCAATAGTGCCTGGCATCCAAATTGTTCCTGCATCATTCAGCAAGTTCAGCGTCAGTGTCGCCGGGTTGAAATACAGCATGCACGAGTTGGCCGATGTCGCCGCGAACGTGGCGTTGAACCAGACCCATACGGCGGACAGATCCGTTGCGCCCAACGTGTCGGAGTATTGGAGCGCGAATGTCTGGCTCGGTCCCGAACCGCTGTTGGGCGTCGCCGAGTCGGCTGTCACCGCTGCGGCGACGGATGGAACTGTCCAATCACCGCGATCCTGCCAGCCGCTGTTGATTCCGCTGCCGCTTGCTGCATACATGTAGACGTTCTTGGCGCCGCCGTACGCTGGCTTGAACGTCATGTTCAGATTCACCGTCAGCGTGTTGCCGGTCAGATTCACACTGCTCGTGGCTAGAGCGATGGAGCACTGGTTGTTTTGAAGCACGGTTCCGGAGCCGAGCGTGCCTGTCATCCACGTCGTGCCCGCATCGTTCAACAAGTTGATCTGCCCGGCAGGCCGGTTGTAATACAGCATGCACGAGTTGCTGGAGCTGCTCGCGAACGTCGCGTTGAACCACACCCACACTGTCGACAGATCCGTGGCGCCGAGCGTGTCCGAGTACTGCAGGGCGAACAATTGCGACGCGCCGCTGCCAACATTCGGCGTAACGGAATCCGCGGTCACCGCAATCCCCGCTCCGGGTACCGTCCAATCGCCGCGATCCTGCCAGCCGCTGCTCGTTCCGGTGCCATTCACGGCGTACATGTAGACGTTTTTGGCCCCGACATATGCTGGCTTGAACGTCATCGCGAGATTGAGCGTCAGGCTGTTGCCGCTGAGGACGACCGAGCTGCCTGCCAAATTGACAGAGCACTGATTGTTCTGCAGCGTCGTCGCCGAGCCGGGGGTGCTGGTCATCCACGTCGTGCCGGCGTCATTCAGCAGGTTGAGCTGTCCGGCACTGCGGTTGTAATACAACATGCACGAGTTGCTGGACGTCGCCGCGAATGTCGCGTTGAACCACACCCACGTCGTCGACAGATCCGCGGCACCGAGCGTGTCCGAGTACTGCAGCGCAAACGTCTGGCTGGCCAGGTTTCCTGAAGCAGGTGTCACCGAATCCGCCGTGATGGCGAGGGCAACAGCGGGCACCGTCCAGTCACCGCGGTCCTGCCAGCCGCTGTTGGACCCACCCGCATTCGTCCCGTACATGTAGACGTTCTTGGCGCCGCCAAACGCGGGTTTGAACGTCATCGCAAGATTCAAGGTCAACGCATTGCCAACGAGCGAAGCCGAACTGCCAGCGAGATTGACGGAGCACTGGTTGTTCTGCAGCACGGACGCCGCTCCGAGCGAGCCGCCGCTCCAGACGCTGCCGGCGTCGTTGAGGAGGTTGAGCCGCGCCGCGGCACGGTCGTAATAGAGCATGCAGGAATTGGCCGACGTCGCTGCGAACGTGGCGTTGAACCACACCCACGTGGTCGACAGATCGGTGGCGCCGAGCGTGTCGGAGTACTGAAGTGCGAATGTCTGTGTCGCGCCGCTGCCCGATGCGGGTGTGACTGAGTCCGCCGTGACGACGGCGTTGACGACAGGGACTGTCCAATCGCCGCGATCGTTCCAGCCGCTGTTGGCGCCACTGGCATTCGCCGCGTACATGTAGATGTTCTTCGCGCCACCAAACGCGGCCTTGAAAGTCATCGCGAGATTCAGAGTCAGCGTGTTTCCACTGAGCGTCGCTGAACTCCCAGCAAGATTCACGGCGCACTGGTTGTTCTGGAGCGTCACCGCCGACCCGAGCGTGCCTGAGGCCCACGTTGCACCTGCGTCATTCAACAGGTTGAGCTGTCCGGTCGGACGGTTGTAATAGAGCATGCAGGAATTCGCTGATGACCCCGCGAAAGTCGCGTTGAACCACACCCATGTCGTGGCAAGGTTCGTCGCGCCAGCCGAGTCCGAGTACTGCAGCGCGAATGTTTGACTCGAGCCGCTGCCGCTATTGGGGTTCGCCGAGTCGGCAGTGGGTACGCTGCAGGTCCCAACGCCGACGAGACACCACGCGGCCGCGACGGCGAGTTGCTGAGGGCTGCCTGCCCCATAGAGTGCACCCGCTGCGTTTTGCGTAGCCGTTCGGGCGCTCGCGAAGTTGGTGGTCGATGTCATGTACGACGTCAGCGCGACGAACCAAATGCGTGCCGCTTGATCCGCACCGATTCCGGTCATCGACCCACCGAGGTGATGTGTGCCCCCCTTGGCGAGAAGGTAGAACGCTTTGTTCGCGATACTGGAATTGGTGTGAACGCCACCGTAGTCTCCCAGTTCGGTATTAGGGCAGGTCGTGGCGGCTGTGCAGCGCTCAGAATAGTGGTCGGGATCGTCGTCCGCCGTCCATCCATGGTTCGATGCGAGATGCGGGTCGTCCATGTATCGCAGTGCGTCGCCGGCGATCGCAGGCGTGTACGCCTGCTCCCCCATTCGCCAGGTATTCGTGCTCTCTCCGCGAACGTAACGCTCTGTCATTGCGCCGAAGACATCCGACCAGGATTCGTTCAGTGCGCCCGACTCACCCTGATACATCAGGTTGGCTGTGAATTGCGTCAATCCGTGGGTGAGCTCGTGCGCCACGATGTCGAGTGACACGAACGGCGAAAAATTCGAGCCGTCACCATCACCGAAGACTGCACGCCCCGATAGGTTGTCGATAGTCGGCTGCCATTGAGCGCCATTCGGCCCGCCCGCGGATGGCCCGAAGTTGTAGTGCACGATTGCGGAGATGAGGCCACCCGATCCGTCGTGCGCGGCGTAGAACCCCGGTCCGCCGCTTCCATTAAGTCCATTGCGGCCGTGCACGGATTGCAGATACTGCAGGTACTGCTCCATCGCGTACTGAGTGTCGACAGCGGCGCGCTGATCGGACGCATCCCACACATCATTCGAATCTACGAACCGGAACACACTTCCGCCGACGACGTTGCGGATGTCGAACGTTCCGACTCTGCGGGCGAGATTCTCCAGGACATACACGCCTGCAGGATTGAATGAAGTCCCGATTGAAACGGTCCCGCTGTATAACGAAGGGCCGGTTCCAGACTGCATGTTGTCGTAACGCAGCAGGACCTCACCGCTATGCGCATCGATAAAGAAGATTGGAAGGCTCTTCGCTTGAACGTCGTCACGCTCTAGAGCCACGCGATAGGCGAGGTGATCACTATCATCTTGGCGCAGCACCCACAAATCGACTAGACGCTGCGGCTTCAGGCAATCCGCACATCCGAATTCTGCGACGGCGCGGCTCACAGCGGCGTTGGCTGTGATGAGAGGGGTCACGTTGACGCTGATATCCGACAGCAGGTTGTCGGTTTCTGTGAACAGGCCGCCGTCTGGTCTGAAGTGCGCGATCGCTTCGCCGCCGAAGACCGGCACACCTTCAAATCGTTGCTGAACGCGTGTGTGTGCCATCGACAATGTGTCGACGCTGACGTTGGATACGACGAGCTCATCGTTGATGCCGCGTTGGGAGGCCATCGCCCGCAGTCGATCAGCGCCCATCGATCGCGCCAGTGCCAGTTCGCTCGCCGTCCCTGTCGTAAAGAGACGCGACGGTCCCTGGGCGCGAGGGAATGCGACCAATCCGATACCGACAATTACCGCTAAAGACAGCAGTAGTCTCTTCATGCGCCCTTCGTTCTTCGCGTGTTGCTCGCGTGAATGGCGACGTTCCAACCCGCGTCCTTATTGATGAGGTTGCGGATCCTTCCACACCGCCAAGATGCCTGTCAAATGAGGTGTAAGGATGTAGAGCCGGAGGGGTCGTCGCCCACCCGTCAGCGTCGATTCGAGTATTCTCGTACGCGCTTCATGATGGGGGTCACACGTCCGCCTGCGGCTATGCCGCGATCGCTATCGGAGTATCTGGACCAACAGGTTATTCACGGACAGGCGCAGGTGCTGAGCACCGATCCGCTGGCGGTTGCGACTCCCATATCGCAGTGGTCCTATGCGCTTTCGTATCGTCTGCGAGGGCCGATTCGCGGCAGCAACGATACATTGACCTCGGGGATCCGACTGAGACTCGAGCTGTCGGTGACGACGGGGCGTATCGGCGTCGGGTGGACCAATCCTGAAGACACGGCGTTCATTGCTGAAAAGTACGCGGCCGGCGATCGATGCGAGGTGAGGCTCACGCTGCCAGCCGGAACGCGCGTTGGACGGCTCGTGTTCCGCAACGTCGCGGAGGGGAACGTGTCGTCGGTCGTCACGATTACCGGTGTCGACCTGGAGGTCGTTGCCGCCGATCGGTGGACGTATCCGGTGTCGATTCCCGCACGAGACGTTCACCTCGAAGCCATGCCAGCCGACGGCGGAGTCGGCGTCGTGTTCGATACGGTCGCAGCACGCGACATCAACAAGGCACGTGTCGACTGGCTCGACCAGTCAGGACTTCCGGTCTCGGGTGCTCGGGTACTCGACGCTGGTGCGGGCGTGGGTCACTTCGTTTCCTTCTATCTGAGCCGCGGCTGTACGGTCGTCTGCGTAGATGGGCGGTCGGAAAATATCGCCGAACTGAAACGCCGGCATCCGAACGTCGAGGCTCACGTCGCCGATCTGCAGACCATCGAGACCCGCGATTTCGGCATCTTCGATGTGATCCTCTGTTTTGGGCTGCTGTATCACCTCGGCAGCCCGGTCGCGGCCATGCGGCGGATCCATGAGATGTGCGGTCGGCTGCTCATACTGGAAACGATGGTCTGCGATTCGTCCTCTCCGCTGTCTGTGCTCGTGGACGAGACGAAGGCCGCAAGCCAGGCGATGGACGCGCTCGGGTGCCGCCCGTCGCCGTCGTTTGTCGCGCTCGCGCTCAATCGGGTCGGTTTCGAGTTCGTCTACGGCGCGGCGGTGCCGCCGCAACATCCGGATTTCCAGTTCGCGTGGAAGGACAATCTGGAAACGACACGAGGTGGCGTTCCGTTGCGATGCGTCTTCGTCGCCAGCAGAGCACCCCTGGAACTCAGATCTCTCATCCCTCTGGTGGAACCGTGATTACTCGGATCCTATCTGGCCGTGGAACGCATCCCATCCCTCTTCGATCCATTACCGCTCGTCAGTGAGCCTGCAGTCCTCGCGAATCCTGGCAACGCTCTGCCCATCACTGTCCGCACCGCGGCCGAGCAGTGGGCTTATGCGCTGCGGCTTCAACGGGCGGAACCGCGAACCGATCTATTTCGCGCAGTTCTCATCCGCGTTACTGCTTCGGTCAATTCAGGAACGATCGGCATCGGGTGTCTCAACCTTGGAGAGACAGCCTTCATCGATGAGATGTTCGTGAACGCGTCGACGGCGCCGACGACGGTGGAAATCGTGGTTGCCAACGCCGCGGACGCCGGTCCATTAATCGTCCGAAATGCGTCCGCCCACGGCGCCGCCGAGGCGACGCTTCTCGACGTCGAATGTTTCGCGTTCGACCACAGCGCTCAGGGTGTTCGATCGCCGGCGCTTTCAGACCCCCGTCCGTGCGCGCGGTGGAGCCGTTATTACGGCACCTATGGCGATACGCCTCTCGAGAAGCTTCGCGTGCAGACCTACACGTCGTTGACAGAGCCGCAGATCGTTCGATGGGCGGACGACGTGTCGGTTCGGATTTTGCCCGACGACCAACTGTCGCGGGCATTGTTCGTGTCGGATACGTACGAGCCGAACACGCTTTGCGTCATACGCGAGCTGTTGACGCAGGGCAGCACATTCATCGACGTCGGCGCGAACATGGGGGTCATCTCTCTCGTCGCGTCGAAATGGGTTGGTCCCTCCGGTCGTGTGTACAGCCTCGAACCGAGCACTCGAGAGTACGAGAATCTGCGCCACAATGTCGAATCGAACCCCGCTCTGAGCGTCAAGCCGTTTCGCTTGGCCGCCGCATCGAGCGGTGGGCACGCGACGCTGCGCGTTGCGGCAGCGTCGCATGCGGGGCTGAATACGTTGGGCAACGCCTTTCCCTACGAGGGTGTCGAGACCGAACGGCTCGAGACGATCGAGACCATCACGCTCGATGACTTCGTGGCGCGCGAAGCGATACATGGCATCGCGGCCATGAAAATAGACGTCGAAGGCGCAGAAGCCGCGGTGCTGCAGGGCGCGCACAACGTGCTGCGCGACCACAGACCAGCGATCGTGTTCGAAGTGTTCTCCCGCTCGCTTGCGGCGAACGGATCGACTTGTGAGGCCCTCGATCGATTGTTCTACGATGCGCGCTATCGGCTCTATTCCATCGATGAAGAGACCGCCCGTCTGGTACCTCTGGACGCTCTCGCCATCATCGACGAGCAGAACGCGGTGGCGCTGCCGGTTGAGAGGTGCCGCTAGATCACGCGGTCGCTATACGAACACGCGCTGCCGTGCGGGCGTAGTCATCATCTCGCGAATCCACGCATACGTCTTCTGCATGCCGTCTTCGAGCCGGATCGACGGTGCCCATTCGAGCTCGCGTCTGATTCGCACGTTGTCGCTGTTCCGACCACGAACGCCCTTTGGGGCGTCGAGCTTGTAGTTTCGCTTCAACCGGACGCCAGCGATTCGTTCGACGATATCGACAAGCTCGTTGATCGAGACCAGTTGCTCGCTGCCGACGTTGAGCGGCTCGACGACATCGCTGTCCATCAATCGCAGCGTGCCTTCGAGACAGTCGTCGATGTACGTGAAGCTGCGTGTCTGCTCGCCGTCGCCCCAGATCTCGATCTCGTTCGAGCCATTCAGCTGCGCTTGAATCACTTTGCGGCAGATCGCGGCCGGCGCCTTCTCGCGCCCGCCATCATACGTGCCGTACGGGCCATAGACGTTGTGATACCGCGCCACCCGCGTGACGATCCCGAAGTCCTCGGTGAAATGACGGCACATCCGTTCGCTGAAGAGCTTCTCCCAGCCGTAGCCGTCTTCCGGCATCGCCGGATACGCATCTTCCTCGCGCAGCGGCGACACGGCCGCCATCGTCTGCTTCTCCGCAGCGTAGACGCAGGCCGACGACGAATAAAAGAACCGCTCGACCCCGGCCTCGCGCGCCGCCATCAGCATGTGCGTGTTGATCAGCACGGTGAGCATGCACTCCGCCTTGTGCAGCTCGATGAAGCCCATGCCGCCCATGTCGGCGGCCAGATTGAACACGTATCGAGTGCCCTGCGCCGACTGTCGACATGCCGAGAGATCGCGCAGGTCGAGCGATCGACTGTCGACGTCCTCGAAGACCTGATACCACTCGCCGAGCGGCTTGACGTCGACGGCGCGGATGCGTCCGTGTCCGCGGCGCCGCAACTCGGCGACGAGATGGCCGCCGATGAATCCGCCGGCGCCGGTGACGAGAACGAGATCGCTCTTGTCCATGTTTCGATCGCTATGTGCGCGCGGGCTCGCGTCGTGCGACACCCTGACCGAGGTATACGACGTCGGCGAACCTCGCCACGGATTTCGGGATCACTCGCCAACAGTCGATGACGGTCATTCGAGCGCCCGTGCGGTGGAAGGCGTCTTCGGGAATGTCACGAAACTCGGGCCACGGGGTCATCACGACGACGAGGGACGCGGTCCGCACGCAATCTGCCGCTGTGGCAACCGTTTCGAACGGTCGACGCAGCACCATGCGAGCGAGCGTCAGCGCCATCGGATCGTACGCCACGACATGCCGCCCGAGATCGAGCAGCCGCCCGACGAGCGCGAGACCCTGACTCTCCTCGACGACCGACGTGTCCGGTTTGTAGGCGAGGCCCAGGACGCCGACCGATCCCGACCCGGTGAGACGAGCCTCGACGGCGCCCAGCACCCGCTCGACCTGATAGCGGTTCAGTGCGTCGGTGGCTTCCGCCAGCTCGGCGCGCGCGCCGAGGGAACGCGCGAGGGCGCCGAAGGCGACGTTGTCGCGGGGGAAGCATGGGCCCCCGTAACCGATCGCGCCCCTGAGATACTTTTTGCCGATGCGCGAGTCGGTTCCGACGGCCTGCGTCACCACATCGACGTCGGCGCCGGGCAGCCGGTCGCAGATATCGGCCAGCATGTTCGCGTACGAGATCTTGGTCGTCACGAACGTGTTGACCGAGATCTTCGTCAATTCGGCGTTCACGAAATTCATACGTCGCACGACCGGACGATTGTCGCAACTGGCCGAATACACCTGCTCCAAGAGGTCGCCTGCCCGAGCGTCGGACTCGCCGATGAGAATCATGTCCGGCTGGAGCATGTCGCGCACGACGCTGCCGAGCGCGATGAATTCGGGGTTGTAACAGAGGCCAAGCGTCGGCCCGACCTTTCGTCCCGAGTGGCGCTCCAGCGCGGCACGAATCTCCCCACCTGTCGACCCCGGCATCACCGTACTCGTGATGACCAGGAGGTGATAGCCCTCCTTGCGGCGGATGCCTGCGCCCACCGCTTCCATCGCGCCGAGTACGGCGGCGTTGCTGAAGCGGCCCGTCGCCGCGTCGCTTGGCGTCGGAACGATGACAAACGTGATGTCTGTCGAGGCCACGGCATCGGCGACGTCGTGAGTGGCGCGAATCCGATCGCGATGCGCGCCGATAAGCTCTTGCAGCCGCGGCTCGTCGACCGGCGCGACGCCGGCATTGATCGCCTCGACGTACTTACTATTGAGGTCGGTACCGATGACCTCGAATCCCTTACTCGCGAACACAGCAGCCAGAGGGGACCCGAGTTTGCCAAGTCCTATGACCGACAGTTTCATCCGAAATCGATTCCTGATTGAAGGTCAGACTGCATCACGTGACCTCGTACGCGGGCCACGTTCTTGGCGGGTGTCAGCAGCCCGAATTCTGGCCGCGAAACCCACGGAAGTATAGGCAGGCCACACTCTTGCGGTCAATCGGTGCGGACCGCATGGCGACCATCTCCCGCCGAGCCCGTGTAGTATAGCAATCGCGCATGAGCACGTCGGTTGGCGGCAGCACTGTCTTCGGCGACACTTCGATCGAACGGGTTCGCGAGTATTGGAATAGCAGGCCGTGTAACCTGCGACATTCACCGGCGGACGTCGGCACACGGGAGTACTTCGACCAGGTTGAGGCACGGAAGTATTTCGTCGAACCACACATCCCGGGGTTTGCTCAACACGACCGATGGGCCGGCAAGCGCGTCCTCGAGATCGGATGCGGACTTGGCACCGATACGATGAACTTTGCGCGCGCGGGTGCCCGCGTCACTGCCGTCGACCTGTCGAGCCGCTCGCTCGAGTTGGCGAGGCAGCGCGCTGAGATATTCGGTCTCGGCGATCGGATCGAGTTCGTCGAGGCGAATGCCGAACATCTCTCCGACTTCGTCGCGCCCCGGGAGTACGACCTGGTCTACTCCTTCGGAGTGATCCATCACACGCCGCATCCAGAGCGGGCGCTCGATCAGATCTACACGCACTTCACGGGACCACACAGTACGGTCAAGTTGATGGTGTACTACCGATGGTCGTGGAAGGTGTTCGCGATTCTGTTGAGAGAGGCGCACGGCGCCTGGTGGAAACTCGATGAAGTCGTCGCGCGACATTCCGAGGCTCAGACCGGGTGTCCGGTCACCTACACCTATACCCGCCGTTCAGTTCAGGATTTGATGGCGCACGCAGGCTTTACGATTGAAGAGGCGTTCGTCGATCACATCTTTCATTACCGCGTCGCGGATTACGTCAAGTACGAGTACGTCAAGACACTCCCGTTCCGATGGCTTCCCGAATCAGCGATCCGAGGTCTCGAACGGCGACTGGGATGGCACTTGTGCGTGACCGCGCGGCGGAGTGATCGCGGCCGATGAGCGTGGAATGACGCCCTCCACCGACGCCCCGTTTCTGACCATCGTCATCACGGGTCGCAACGACAACTTCGGGGGCGACTTCACCACCCGATTTCTGCGCGCGCTGAGGTTCAATCACGACCAGTTGGCGGCGGCCGGCGTGTCACACGAGTTCGTGTTCGTCGAATGGAGTCCGATTGCCGGCAAACCATGGCTGGCGGAAGTCCTCGCCGAACGGTGCCCTCATCTCGTGCCGCACACGTTGACGTGCTATGTCGCCGATCGCGCCTATCACGACGCGTTCAATCTGAATCCCAAGCTTCAGTTCCACGAATTCATCGCCAAGAACATCGGTATCCGCCGCGGCCGCGGTGCGTACATCCTGACCACGAATACTGACATCTATTTCAGTCGTGGCGTCCTGGACTTACTGCGTCGCCGTGCGCTCGAGCCGCGAACCCTGTACCGAGCACCTCGAGTCGATCTCAAAGACGACATCGACTGCGACCCCATGGACTGGAGCCTCCTCGAGGATGCCCGGAACTACGAGATGATCAACGAGATCAGGCCGCCGCATTACACGAACGCCTCGGGCGATTTTCTGCTGCTCGATCGCGACAGCTGTCACGCGCTCCGTGGGTTCAACGAGGTGTACCGGGTGGCGAAGATCCACATGGACAGCAATTTCTGTCTGAAGGCGTACTCGTCGGGTCTGACGCTGACGCCGCTCGACGCTCCTGTCTATCATGTTGGCCGCGGCACGTTGAATTCGCAGATGAAGCAGTACGCCCATCGTCCGGCCGACGCGCCTTGGGGCGACACGCGATGGAAGTCCGCGGTGGTATACGACAACGATCCCGGGTGGGGTCTCTGGAACGCGCCGGCGCAACCCGTGCGCGACGGTCTCTACTATCTCGAATTCACGTTCGCTGCCGTGCCGCCACTCGTGGCGCTCGAACGCGTCGTGCTCCCCGCCGCACGCGGCGGCAGTCGAATCATCTCGTTGGCCTAGCGCGAGAACTCGCGAAGTCGTCCGCCGCGTTTGATGATCGCCGCCGCACTTGTGAGGCGCTGTTCCGACATTCGGACGACCGCTCGCAGGTGCTGGATCGCGGCTTTGTAGTCACTGAGGAGCAAGCGCATCGTGCATGCGTCGATCGCGTCGACCTCGGCCGCGCGGGAGCGCTCCAATTCAGCCGTGGTGTTGCGGATGCGCTCAGTCATCACCGATCGCAGTGCCACGTCCGCAGAGTCGACCTCATCGCCTCGATGGGAATCGTTCACCTGGTGCGGCGTGGCGAGGATTTCCTCGAGCCTGCCTAATCGTGCGGCGCTGGTTCCGGGGTCGTGCAACGCGAGTGCTCCTTCAGTGGGAGTGGAAAAATCCCGTGTAGTATACTCGCGCTCTTTGCGGCCCGAGACGAGCCGCTGTCGTTCCTACTCCCGTTCTTTCAGCGAGATGCCAGAGTGAAGCGACTCCTGATCCGACTGCTCAACATGCTCGGGCTGGTCACCGCTGGCCGCTATCGGGTGGTGGCCGAACAGCTGCGCGACTCCGAGTCGCGCGTGAAGAAGCTGACGAAGGTTCTCGAGGCGACTCGGAGCGAAAGCAAGGGCTGGAAGGGCAAGACCAATGAGGCCGCGCAGCGTGTCAAGACGCTCGAGCGGGACGCCGCAAAACGAGAGCAGCGCGCCGAAAAAGAGCGACACGATCTTCAGGAGCAGATGAGCAAACGACAGCGCGAGGTCGCGCACCTGCAGACGCAAGTCGATCGACTCGGTAAGACGAATGCGGAGATCGACCAGCTGCTCGTTCGCCTCGCCGATGCCGAGCGTGATCTCTCCGTGGCCCGGGAGCATCTGATGGCCGTCGACGTAAAGCTCGACATCCTCGAAGGGGCTGCGAACGTGCTCGACACTCGGACCCGTTCGGCGATCGTGCAACAGGCAGGGAAGACGAACGCACCAGTGTGATTCCCGCAACACTCGATCCTGGCGACAGCCCCCGGGCCGATTCCCCGCTGATCAGCATCGTGCTCACCGGCCGCAACGACGGCTACGGTGGCGACTTCCTCACGCGGTTTTTTCGTACGCTGCGGTTCAATCACCGCGAGCTCACCGGCCGAGGGATTGCCTACGAGCTGGTGTTCGTCGAGTGGGCGCCGCCGCCCGACTCGCCGAGACTCTTCGATCTCGTCTTCGAGGCGGTTCCTGATCTCGATCGAGCGGCATGTGCTTGGTACGAAGTCGATCCTCGCTACCAGCAGGAAATGTCGCTGAATCCCTGGCTGCCGTATCTCGAATTCGTGGCCAAGAACGTTGGCGTCAGGAGGGCACGCGGCCGCTTCGTCCTGACCACCAACTGTGATGTGTTCCTCGGGCGCACGATGCTCGACGTGTTCGAGCACGAGGCGCTCAGGCCTGGCGTCGTGTACAGGGCTCCGAGGCACGACATCACGCTCGCCGACGATCGTCGCGATGTCGATTGGGACGTGCTCGAAGATCCCGATATCTTGACGCGCCCCGTGAAACCCTTGAAGCCGCCGTTCTTTGCCGGAGGCACCGGCGATTTTCTGATGCTCGATCGCGAGTCGTTTCATCGCCTACGCGGCTTCAACCAGATCTATCGGCTCGCGCGTTTCAGCATCGACCGCAACTTTCTCGTCAAGGCGCTCTCGAGCGGGCTGACCATCGAAGAGATCGGCGGTCCGGTCTACCATGTCAGCCACGAGGGCAGCTTCCGCGACAATCGTCGCACCTACGACGGACGCGAGCACGAGTCGCACTGGGGGAGGCTGCGCTGGCACGCGCGTGGTGTGATCTACGTCAACCCGAGGTCGTGGGGGCTCGCCGACGCGCCGATCACGCCCATGACGGCGAACCAATCACGGCTGGAATTCTCGTGGGACGCCGTGCCGCCGCTCGTCGACCTCGAGCGCGTGGTCATGCCGGTGGCCCGGCTCGGAAAGCCGTTCCCAGGGGAGTATGTGTCAAAATTCTAGCGAGGCCCGTCCTGACAATGACTCTCACCTCGCGACTCCTCATGCGGCTACATGGATAGTCTGGTCGTCAACGGCCTCGGCAAGTGCTACATCCTCGAACGTGAATCGGAAGGCAAGGGCTCGCGATCGTTCTTGAAGTGGCTGCGATCGCCGCTCGGCGGCGGTGACTCCGAATCGAACACGCGCGAGTTCTGGGCGCTGAAGGACGTCTCCTTTCGTGTCGAACCAGGAACGATTCTCGGTGTCATCGGTCCCAACGGCGCCGGCAAGACCACGCTGCTGAAAATCCTCGCGCGGGTCATCATGCCGACCACCGGGCGTGTCGTTGGCGTGGGCCGCGTGGTGTCGCTGCTCGAACTCGGCGCTGGCTTCGATCCCGATTTGCCGGCGCGCGACAACATCTTGATGAACGCCGCCATTCTCGGCGTGTCGCGACACGAGGCGCAGCGCCAGATTCCCGAGATTCTGGAATTCGCCGAAGTCGAGCAGTTCATCAACAGCCCGCTTCGCCACTACTCGAGCGGCATGTATCTGCGATTGGCTTTTTCGGTCGCGATCCACATGAACCCGCAGATCCTCCTCGCCGACGAGATCCTCGCCGTCGGCGACATCGCGTTTCAGGAGCGGTGTCAACAGAAGGTTGCCGAGATGGGCAAGGCCGGCCTCACGGTGCTTTTCGTCTCGCACGACATGGACGCGATTCTGCGCACCTGCAATCGGGTGATGTGGCTGCACCAAGGTGAGATCCGCCGTCTCGGCGATCCCGAGGACGTGGTCGACGAGTATCAGAACGCCATCTGGAGCCAGGCCGACATCGCGACGTCCGAGCGCGGCCGCCGATCGAATCGGCTGGCCGAAATCCTGTCGGTCCGTCTGGTGTCGGCGTCGGGCAAGGATATCGGCGGTGCTCCGGCGTCGGAAGACGTGTACGTGAAAATCCGCTTCCGCACGACGAAGATCAATCTGACTGTGAAGTGCGCGCTGGATCTCAGCACCAAGGCGCAGATCATCTTCAGAGCCTCCGACGACACCCCCCGCCCGCTGGAAGAGCAGGGCGATTACGAAGCGCTGGTCAGAATCCCCAAGAACCTGCTCGCCGAGTTGAGCTACTCGGTGACCGTGAGCTGCATCTTCAAGAGACAAAACGAAGACAAGGAGCATCCGTTGGTCGTCTACAACGCGCTTGCGTTCTTGGCCTACGCGACGTTCGTGCCCGACGCGTCACCGACCGCACGCCGTCTCGAGAAGGTCGGCGTCTTGGCGCCACGCCTCGAGTGGATCGTGCGAAAGGAGGAACCCGTTGCTCGCGTTTAAGCGGTTGTTGGGACTGGGCGGCGCGGTGCCGGCCGAAGGCGAGCTCGATCAGTCGCGGGAAAAGTGGGTGATCGAGCCGGTGCACGTCGGCGTCGTCGCTCGCGCGAAAGAGTTTTGGCGCTATCGACGCATTCTGTGGTTCTTCGCTGGCCGCCGTATCAAGGAACGCTACGAGTCGACGACGCTCGGGAAGTTCTGGTTGTTTGCGCGTCCGTTGATGCCGATGTTCGTGAGCACCGTGGTCTTCGGCAATATGCTGAAAATGCCATCGGACGGCTTTCCGTATTTCCTGTTCTTCCTCGCCGGCAACTCGTGCTGGCGCATCTTCGATCGCTCTTTGTTCTGGTCGGCGCGCAGCTTCGATCAGAACCGAGCCTTGCTGAAGAAGGTGTACTTTCCGCGTCTGATCGCGCCGGTGTCGTCGGTGGCGCCGGCGGTGACGGAATTCGGTGTGTTGCTCGGCCTTCTGTTGGCCGCAACGGTGTACTACCTGGTGACTGACGGCAAGTTCTACCTTCGCCTCAGCCCGGCACTGCTGCTGGCGCCGCTCGCGATAGTGATGGTGCTCTTTCTCGCGATCGCAACCGGGCTGTGGATGTCGGTGTTCGTGGCCCGGCACAAAGACTTCCAGTTTTCGATTCGCTACTTCACACAGTTCTGGCACTACCTCACGCCGGTGCTCTATCCGCTGTCGGCAGTGCCGACGACGTACGAGTTGACCAAGCTGCATCTCACGGTCAACCCTCGCATGCTGATGCAGCTGAATCCGCTCACCGCGCCGGTCCAACTGTACAAGTGGGCACTGCTGGGCGCCGGCGAGTTTCCGGGACTGACGCTCGTCTCCAGCCTGGCCATCATGCTGATCGTGTTTGCATCGGGCGTGTGGTTCTTCACGCGCGCGGAGGGGGCGTCGGTCGATCGGCTCTAGGTACCGTTGGCGTCGCGCCCTTTTGACGACTCGATGCTTGAACGTCAAACCGATTCTAGGAGCGGAACCGGGGCGCCGACGCTGCCAGCGTTTGTTCCGGTTCTCGTGCTTGGACTTCTCCCATGGGTGCTCCTCGCGGTCAGCACCGATTGGATCTATTCGGATGCCGGTTTGATTGACGCGTGGTTGTATCACGGCTACTTTCACCGTCTTCCGGAGTTCCTCTCCACGTTCTTTTCAGGCACGTATTACGGTACAAGGCTCGCCTGGATCGTGCCGGGGTACGTCCTGTATCACGTGCTGCCGCCACACATGGCCAACATCACACTCCATGTCGGCTTCTTCTACGCGTCCCTGTTCGCGCTACATCGCGCGGCATCGATCTTGGCCGGACCGTCCGCGGCGCTGCTGAGCGCAGTGACCTACGGAACTTGGAGTGCCGTTCTCGTAGCGTTGGGCTGGGACTACGTAGACGGTGCTGTCATCACCTACTCGGCAGTTGCCATCTGGGCAGTCGTGGAGTCAGCGGCCCGACCGAACCATCGCGTCAGCCTCCTCTTGATTGCGGGAGGTGCGGGCGCGTGCGTCGTGCACTCCAACCTCGGAGGCCTTCTGCTCACTCCCGCGTTCCTGATCGCATATTGGTGCACGCATTCCAATCGACGCTGGCGCGACGCGGGTGTAGCGGTAGGCGGGGTCGTGCTGACGACGGCGCTGCTGGGTATCGCCAGCGTGATCGCCGGCGGACCATTCTTGTTCTTTTTGCCATCGGTGAAATGGCAAATCGCCAACATCGGTACCCAGCCGTTCATTCCGGTGCCACCTCTGAAGTGGCCTGGATCCGTGCGCTTCATTCTGCCGCTGGCGGGACTTGGCGCGGCGGCGGGCGCCTTGTCGATACGCCGCACACCTGCGACGCGCGCCGTCCTCTTGATGCTGCTGTGGCTCACAGCAGTGTTTGCCGCGCACGACTGGCTCCTGTCCGCTGCGCTGCTTCAGACGCAGTACTACGTCAGCTGGTTTCTACCGTTAGCGTGTCTCGGCATTGCTGTGGCGCTCGGCGCATTCACGCCGCCGGCGATCGTGACCGTGTTGCTCTGTCTGGCAGTCATCGGTTTACAGGCAGCAGCGTTGATTGGGTTCCCTGGATACCAGCGCCTTGCGGCACTCGCGCATATGCGCTCGAATATGCCGCTCCTCGAAGTGCTAACGGCCGGAGCCGCACTTCTCGTCATCGTCGCTGCCAGCGCGTCCATGCGGCGTACGTGGCAGGTCATCATCCTGGCTGGTGCGCTCGTACTAGCAGACTTCATCGTCGTTCCGAATCTCACTTTTAAACCCTCGAGCCTGGGAGAGAGTCAGTTCATTGCGGTACAGCAGACGCTCACGTTCATCGACCAGCACGTTCCACCCACGTCGCAATCGCCGCGGTTCTGGATTGGCCGCGGCCGGTACGCACCGTTCTTGACGTCAGTGGCGTCGACGCATCTCTATCTGTATTCGCTCATCGGCGATCGATACCCACGGCTTCCGGATGACACGGCCAAGGTGGGCCGATCGGGTGCGATCGTCCAACCAGCGAATTACGTCGTGGTCGCGGCTGACAGCGCGGCCGACGAAGCGACGGTCAGGCGGGAGTTCCAGCGGTTCAACATGGATGCCGTCATTGAGGCCACCACCGAGGTGAGGGTTCCCCGCGCCGACTTCGTACTAACCTTGCTGCGTATCACCGACACGAAATGAACGCGGTGACGGCGCCGATGATGCGGTCCTGATCTGCCTCGGAGAGGCCGGTGAAGAACGGCAGCCGAAGGAGACACGCACTGGCATGCTCGGACACCGGGCAATCGCCTGGCTGACCACCGAAGCGGGCCCCCATCGGCGACAGGTGGAGTGACACGTAGTGAAATGCCGCGTGAATGTCCTGTCGCTTCAGCTCCTCGGCCAGACGCACGCGATCGGTCAAGTCGCGAAGCACGACATAGAACATGTGGTACGCCTGACCGCAGTCATCTGGCACGACCGGCAGCGTGGCACCGACGCTCTCCGCCCATGTCGTGAGCCCATCGAAATAGCGACACCAGATTCGGCGGCGGCGCTCTTGAATCTGTTCTGCGTGTTCGAGTTGCGCCACGAGGTAGGCGGCGTTGATCTCAGACGGAAGATAGCTGGATCCGATGTCGACCCACGTGTATTTATCGACGAGCCCTTGAAAGAATTGCGTGCGGTTCGTCCCTTTCTCGCGAATGATCTCGGCGCGCGACCGATACGATTCGTCGTTGATGATGAGCGCGCCTCCTTCGCCGCAGCTGAAGTTCTTGGTCTCGTGAAAACTCTGAGCGGCGAGAACGCCGAAACTTCCCAATGGGCGGCCCTTGTACGTGCCCAGCAAGCCGTGAGCGTTGTCCTCGACAATCGGGATTCCGTGCGCTGACGCGACGGCGCAAATCGCGTCCATGTTGCATGCCACACCCGCGTAGTGCACGACGACGATGGCGCGCGTCCGCCGTGTGATCAGCCGCGGCAGCGCCTTCTCGTCCAGATTGAACGTATCCGCGCGCACGTCACAGAACACGGGGGTGGCGCCGCGCAGCGCGAACGCGTTTGCGGTCGACACGAACGTGAACGCCGGCAGAATCACCTCGTCGCCGGGCTTGACGTCGAGCAACAGCGCCATCATTTCGAGGGCGTGCGTGCAGGACGTCGTCAGCAACGCCGCACGGGAAGACGTCATCTGCACGAGCAGCCGGTTGGCGCGGGTGGTGAAGGGGCCGTCGCCAGACAGGTGCATCGTGTCGATCGCCTGCTGAATGTACGCATGCTCACGCCCGGTCACGAACGGGCAATTGAATGGGATTCGCGTCACAGGCTCGCGAAGGCGCCTGTCGGCTCGTGTCGGGAGTCGCGGCCCGGCGTCATGTTCCTCGATTCGCCGACGATGAAGATCGGTCGCGATTTGACCTGCTCGAAGATCCGTCCGACATAGAGTCCGAGCACGCCGAGACTGATGAGAATGAGACCGCACAGAAAAAACAGGCTGACGATGAGGCTGGTCCAGCCTAACGCGGTCTGACCGACGTTGGTGGTGAAGTATCGGACGATGAAAACGAGCGCGAGGAGAATCGCGACCGTCGACGATCCGACGCCGGCATAGATGGCAATGTGCAGCGGCTTCTCGCTATAGGTGAGCGTGATGCTGAGCGCATGAACGAACAGCTTCCGCCACGAATAGGTGGTGGTGCCGGCGAAGCGTTCGTGATGGTCCACCTCCACATACGCCCTGCTGAATCCAAGCCAGTCCAGCACGATCACGTAGCCGCGGCGGTAGTCCCCGAATCGCAGGAAGGCGTCGACCACCTTGCGGGAGATGATCGAGAACGCGCCAATGTTGGGATCGTAGTGAATGTCGGACAGCCATCGCAGCAATCGGTAATAGAGACGCGCGGTGACGTTCTTCAAGGGACTGAATTCGCGTGTGCGCTTTCGCGCGAAGACGACGTCGAAGCCTTCCAGCTCTTTTGCGTACAGTTTCGGGATGTCCGCCGGGTCGTCCTGCAGGTCGCAATCCATGACGACCACATGGTCGCCGGTCGCGTGAGCAAGGGCCGCGGTGATGGCAGCATGCTGTCCGAAATTGCGGCTCAAGCGCACGCCCTTGACGCGGGAGTCTCGCTCGCATTCGCGTACGATGGCGTCCCACGATCGATCCGGACTCCCATCTTCGACGAGGATGACTTCGAAGTTCGCGGTCAACGGCTGGACGGCATCGCGGATCCGTCGAACCAGCTCGGGGATGATGGCCTCGGCCATGTATACCGGGCTGACGACGGAAAGCACAGGAGCAGGCATGGTCAACTCACTGCGCGTCTACCCGCGTCTGTCGCCAACGCGCAAGACCGAGGCCGTCGCGTCCATAGTGATTGCCACAGTAGACCATGTAGAGTTCGGATTTCCATCTGAAGACGTGACCGTAACAAATGGATTCACTGTCCCATCCGCTGGACGATACGTCGATACCGGCCAGGTCGTCGCGCCGCGTCCAGCGAACGCCGTCGGAGGACCACGCATAGCCGATCCGATACGCCCCGCCACGGTAGCTGTACCACATGTGATACAGATCCCCATCGACGAGAACGGATGGTCGGCCTATCGCGTATTCCTCCGGCGACGCCACATCGATGCACACCTGATTGCGCCGGCGCCATTCCACGCCGTTGGATGACTCTGCGTACTTGATCGTGTAAACGTGTTTCGGATTATCCGCGGCCGCGCCCCACTCGCGGAAGCACGTGTACCACATCCGCCACAGCACCCCCTCGCGGAGAACAGCCGCTGATCCGGTAGACAGGAACTCATCATCGGTGCGCTCGAGAATGGGCGCCCTCGAGTACCGCCGCCAGGCCTCTCCGTCACGCCGAATCGCCAGACCGAGGTGATTCTGGAACGGCGTCAACACCGTGGGCACCCAGCCGACGTAATACATGAACAGCGTTCCGTCCGCGGCCACGATCCACGGATACGACACTCCGTTCTCGTCGAACGCGCCCAGGGTGCCAAGATCGAAGACCGGCGCGTCGGAGATAGCGACGACGCCGTCGAGATCCGCGCTCAGCGTGACGACGCCAATTCGTGAGCGGTTCTCCGCGTCGCGTCCGGTGACGAAGAGATCGACCGCCGTTCCATCGGCGCGCGGCATCGCAAACGATGGCCCCGTGAAGGTGGCCATCCATGCCCGCGCCGGATCGGCATGGAGCAGGCGTCCGAGTTTTGTCCACGCCCCGCGTCGGTTCAACATGCACCCGGCGCTCCGGTCTGATCCTCCACCTGCTTTACATGCGACATGTAGTCGGGATAGACGACAGAGGTCCGGTCGAACCCTCGCCGGACGTCCACATAGACAGTGAACTCGAAGGGCATGTAATCGTTGCGAAGTGTCACGCGATTGGAGATCGAGTACGCAAGCTCGAGCACTCGCGGCGGATCGGCATGATAGGTGTCCTCCAGCTCATAGTCGACGCGATTGGACAGGAAATTCACCGCGAAGCCCTTGCGCGCATGGCGCGAGAACAAATCGAAGGCGTCGCGGATGAAGGTCCAGTTGTCGGTGACTTTGAGATTGAACAATCCTGATGCGACGATCACGTCCCACTGACCGCTGAGCCCGTCGCGAAACGGATTCCCCTCGCGCAACGTGGCGCTCGGGTATCTGGTTCGACCGACGGCGATGAGCGAGGGATTGACGTCGATGCCTTCGTAGTGCACCGCCGGAAAGCGCTCCGAGCAGTACGCATACATATCGCCGAAGCCACACCCGACGTCCAACACCGCATCGGCGTCGAGGCGCCAGTGATCCAACAGCACGGCGTAGCGCAACGTGTGCCGGTTCTTCGTCCAGCCGAGCGCCTCAGGAGTCGGACCCAACTCCGCGAGACGGCGATCGTACCGCTCGATGACCCGCCGCGCATCGTCGTCGGAGAACCCCGAGCTGCCGCTCACTGGACTTTCACCATCAGCGATTTCACGAAGTCGATATTGGCCTGGTCCGCCCGGGACAACGGCGCCCCACGAAAACGGCCCGCGCCGTCGGCGACGCCGAAGACCACCGTGGGGTTCTTGATGTCGTCGACGACAACGGCCCCGGGAGGCGCGAGCAGTCCGCCGGCGACGACGTCGACGTCGCGGATGCGCATGTGTCCCATCAGGCGCTGCACCATGTAGTCGGTCTCGAGCAGCCGGACGATTGCGCTCGACACGCCGGCACGGTTGTCGAGGCGGTAGAGGCGAAGGCCGCGTTCCCGGGCACGCGCCGCGGCGGACACCGCAAGGTTGCCGATACCGAGGTCGTAGATGGCGGCGCGATCCGACATCGCCTCGACGACGTGGACGTCGACGCTCGGCCGTTTCTGCGAGGCACCGAGCACGAAATCGACGTCGCCGACGTCGCCACCCGCGGGAACGACGCGCGCGCCGAGACGCGGCAGCACCCACGCCAGCTGGTCGGCGAGCACCCCCTCACCACACAACAGACCGCTGCGACCCGTGACGCCGTTCTCGATCCGCTGAATCATGTCGAGCGCCGAATCGAACCAGGCCTGATTGTCGCTGTAGAACATCAATTTGGCCGGCGTGACTCGTGCTCGGACGAGGTCGACGATCGCGCGCGAGTCGGGCAGCTTCTGGTCGCAGTCGAGCGCGATGATGTCGAATCGATCTCCGGCAATGTCCAGCGCCCGTTCTGCCTGCTCGCACGTGCCCAGCTCGATGAACGCGAGAATGTTGGCGACGCTTTCACGAACGGGCGGGACCAGAGGCGCCGCATCCTCGACGACCGGGAACTGCTGAATGACGAGGACCGACGCCTTGTGCGTGCTGCGTACCAGACGCTCGGCGTCAGTGATGCGGTCCGGCAGCGACAACCCATACGAGGCGTTCGTGCTCACGCTCAACTTCGGTGGTGGAATTTGGGAAAGTGGATCTCGACGCGCCCCTGTCGTTGCAGCTGCTCCGCGATCTGCCGGAGCAGATCCTCTGAGGGATCCTCCTTCGCGTATTTGCTCACCGCCAGAATGAGATCTTGATACGGCACGTCGTACGCGGCAGCGATCTCCTGGACGCGCTTGGTGAAGGAGCTGTGGAATTGCGCCAATCCGTACAACAGCTCGATCTCGCTTGCGCCCTTGAGGTGCACTTGCTTCGGCAGCACATAACGCTCGGCGATGCGCGCAACGCGAAGCGGATCGATCCCTGTGGGCCGCCCGGCCTTGTCGAGGATGACGAGCATTGTTTCGGTCTGCGCGTTTCCACCTCCGCGGCCGATGCCGAGCAGTGTCGTATCGATCACCGTGGCCCCGTTCATCACCGCCGCAAGACTGTTGGCATTGGCCAGCAGCAGATTGTTGTGTCCATGAAATCCGATCCGGACATCCAGCCCCGCGCGCAGCACCTGCACGTACTGACCGACCTGGTCGGGAAGCAGTCCGCCGGCGCTGTCGACCACCGAGATCGTCGTCGCCCCTCGTTCGACGATGGGAACGGCACGGGCGAGCAGCTCGAATGGCTGCCCGACGTAGCTCTTCATGAAGTTGAAACAGACCTCGAGTCCCAACTCCGCCGAGCGCTCGACGAACGGCCACGCCGTCTCGCTGCGGGAGACGTCCGAGCCGATCCGGATGAAATCCCCGCCGGCGGCGCGGAATCCCCGCAGATCGTCTTCGGTGCCGATACCGGGGATGAAGAACGCGCCGATCCGTGCGCGACCCTTGACGCTGGCCGCGGCCGCAGTCATCTCCTCGTCGGAGCAGCGGGCGGGTGCGGAATGGCGCGATCCGCCCAGGCCGATACCGTGACCGATTTCGATGTGGGTGAAACCGGCGCCAGCGAGCTCGCCGACGATCTCGGCGATCTCGTCCGCCGCCCACTGGAAATCGATGGCATAGCCGCCGTCGCGGATGGTGCACTCGAGCAGGGTGACGTCGCTCATATCGCTGCCGGAAGTATCGCGGGCACGGCCTCTCGGTGGTCGTCGTATTCGACGCGTACGGCCGATCGCACCGCGGCAATCGTCGCCTGCACGTCGGATCGAGAGCGTCCGTGAACGAGCAGATGGCCGGGACGACTTCGGCCGTCGTGCACGGGGTCGATGCGCTCGCCCGGCACGCGCTCCACGCAGACGTCGATCACGCCCGGAACCGCGCGCGCCTGCTCGAGGCCATGCACGGCGGCAACTCGGCCCGAGGGAAACATCAGGAAGTGCAGCGCTCCATGCAGCTGACGCGTTGCAGTCAACGGCGTCTTCAACCCGAGCGCTTGTCGGATGGTGGCCCGCACGACGTCGATACCGGTCAACTGCGGCAGCAGGTGCGTGATGACCTTGCTCCCGCATCCTCTCAGCGCAAACTCAGTCAGGAACACTTCGTCGGTCCCGTACGGAATCAGGAACTCCACGTGCAGCAAGGCATCGGCGATCTCGAACCCGCGCACGACATGTTCGATGAAGGCGGCGAGATTTCGCGAGGCCGCGGGCGAATAGGCGCCGGGATATCGCAGCTCGAGATCGTATCGATCCGGCAGCGGCGACTTTGTCTTGTCGCACACGCCCAGGATCGTGATCTCGCCAGCCTGGACGAATGCCTCGAGCGATCCCTCGACGCCTTGAAGAAACTGTTCGACGAGAGCGGTGCCCTCACCGGACGACGTCAGCGCCGCGTCCACCGCGCTCTCGAGTGCGGCTCGATCGTGGACGACGCACACGCCGCGGCTCGAGCAGTTGTCGACGGGTTTGACGATGACCGGCGCTGTGATCGGCCCTGGGTGGCGAGTCATCATCTCGAACGCCGCTTCGACGCTGCGTACGGGTTCGAACCACGGCACCGCCAGACCGACGTCGGCGGCGCGCCGCCGCATATCGAGTTTGTTCGTCGATCGCCTGGCCAGTTCGGGAGTCGGCCCCGGCAGCCCCAACGCCGAGGCGACGTACGCGACGGTCGTGACCCCGATGTCTGCCGGTGTCATCACGCCGTCGACACGTGCCGACCGTGCGAGCTCCAGTGTCGCGGCTGCGTCCTTGAGATCGATCGGGAAGAAATGATCGGCGTCATCGCGCGCGACCGCGTCTGCGTGCCAGTCGGTCACCCACGTCTCGAGTCCCAGCGCGCGCGCACGACGAACATAGTCGCGCTGCCACAGGCCTCCGCCGAGAATGAGGAGGCGCCTGCCAGCTATTTCCGAATCTCTCTCAGCGACCGGCTCTTCTCCGATCGACGACGTGACGGCGTTCATGTCAGAAACAGGCGCGACAGGTTTCGGTGCGAGATGTTCGCCCATTTCTCAGTCGGCAGCCCCTCGGCTAATCGCGCTGCCTCCGCAAACGTTTCGTCCGGAGTGTATTCAGGCATATCGGACCCGACCACGACACGCTGGTCGAGATGTGTGAACACCCACCGCAGGTCGAGCGCGACCGAGCTGTGCTTGTATGCGAGCAGTGTATAGGAAACGTCAAGGAAAAGGTGCGGATGGACTCGGACGACCTCGGCCATCGACAGCAGCTGCGGCCCGCCGCCGTGAAGGAGCACCAGCGTCGTTCCCGCGCACTGATGCGCGAGGCTGTCGACGATGTCGGCGGCGAAGCGCGTGGCCACCGCGCGTTGCCGGAAGAGCGTATCGAGGAAGACGACCAGGCTGTGATCGCGCGCGGAGGCCATCATCGCCACCGCCGCAGGATCGAGCGGATCGTATCCGTGCAGACGCGGGTGCAGCTTGATCCCGCGGAACCCGCGCCGCCGCAGCTCCCCCATCAGATCCGAGGCCTGAGCCGGATCCTCACCAGTCGGGTCGATTCCGGCGATCGGAATCAATCGGTCCGGAGCGCGCGCCACGCACTCGAGCAGGAAGGCGTTGTCGACCACCCCCGCGAGGCCGACGAGGCACGCATGACCGACGTGCGCGCGATCGAGCTCGTCGAGCAGGCGCTCGAAGCTCGCGTCGTCACGACCGTTGATCCACGCTCCAGTCTTCGTGACGTGGACGAGTGAATCGAACCTCCGGTCTCTCTGGTCGGGAGCCGTCACGACATCCGAGCGTTCGTGGCTGCCTGGGTCAGATCCACAGCATCGGCGATCGCGGCGTTTCCCGCGAGCTTATTGACGGCGAACAGCAGCATCCACCGTCCGGCGTAGTCGAGCCACCGCGTCTCGGCGTCGGGATCGATGGGATGCACGCCGTGCGGACATCTGGCGTTGAAATAGATCACGTCGCCAGGTTCGGTGATGTCGTCGATCACCAGGTCCGTTCCGTTTTCCATCTGCACAAACAATCCACCAGATGTGAAGTCGCGCCCTTTTTGCGACATCTGCATGATCGGAACCGTCAGCTGGTGGTAATCGACAGGATCGCTGTGCCGGTTGAGGAACCCGCTACCACACGGATACATCTGAAACGCGAGTCTCGCCGTGCATCCGTCTTGCGGCGCCTGTCCGAGGAAAGACTCTGGGGCGATCCCGCTAAGTACGTTCTTCATGTGGTAGACAGGCGCGAACACGCGGAAGAGATCGAACACGTCCTGGTTCCAGGGAAAGAAGACGAACTGATGAAAGCTGCCGCGGACGTAGGCGCGCGGGTCGGCGCGGTTCATGCGGTGAAAATTCGGAGCGCCAGCTTCGATGCGTGTGTAGTTGGGCAGCGAATGCCGCCCGATCGAGCGGAGGTACTCACGAATATCGTCGAGAAGCCCGCTCGAGTACACACCACGGGCGATGTATACGTCTCCCTGTTCGATGTCGGCACGGACGCGCTCGACTCGACGCACATCCGACAACACCGCGGCGTGATCGGTCAGATCGTGGACGGTGCGACCAAGCAGCGTCATCTGTGACGGAGTATAGACGACTCGCTCGTCTTCCCACGCGTACGTCGCGAAAGGGCCAATGCGGCGATCGTCACGGCGACGGCGAGCTCCGTCGCGAGGCCGATGAAGAAGAGCGTGCCGCGCAGACGGGGTCGGTACCTCACGGTGATCGCCTGCTGGCCCGGCTCCACGCTGACGCCGATCAGTTGTTCGGCGGCCCTGATGATCCGCCCGCGCCCTTCGGTCACTGCCCACTCAGGTCGGTACCATTGTGTGACGACAAGGTGCCGAGGGGTACTCGCCGCGGGAAACGTGAGGCGCAATCCGTCGTGCACGCGCTCGATCGTCAAGGGATCCATTCGCCGGCGCAGGTCGTAACGAGAGAAGTCGGCGCACATGAACCGATCGTGCGGACAGGTCGACAGTCGCGGCACGCGATCGGTCGGGATCGACTCGACGAAGAAGGCTTCAGGCCACGCATCGGTGTTTTCGTACAACCGGAGATCGTCCGTGAGACGCCGAATCTCATGAACACCGTTCGCCACAGTCTCATCAGCGAGCGCGATCACGTACCGGATTCCAAGGACGTCCAGAAACGCTTTGCTTCGGACGGTCGCGTCCTCCGCGACGACTCCGCCCTCGAGCGTTGCGTAAGTGGGAGTGAGATCGTCGGTCGTGATGCCGTTCACGACCGCCGACACCATCGGTACACCTTGTGTCGGGAGTTGGTTCATGCCGAAACCCAGGGTGTTGTACAGGGGCTTGCGCACGGCGACGTGTGCTCGTGGAGCCAACACCACCCGACCGGGCCTCTGGTCGTAGAGGGCCGCGATGTCTTGCGCCAGACCGGATGAGGACAGCCTGAATTGACCCGGCGGATTGATGCCCACCCACGTCGCAAAGAGTGAATACCACGGGGGCGCGAATGCGATCACCATCCAGGCGAGTTGGGCGCCAACGATTCTGTGCGCCCATGGCTCCCGTCCCGGCGTGGACGCCCATTTGTGGATTCCGTACGCCGCCAACAGGATGCCGAAGACGTTCAACTCCGTTCGATAGGTCCACAGTGCCGTGTTGATGTCGAGCAGCCACGATGGCGGTACGACGAAGCCCAGGAGTCCGAGCAGCAGGCCGACGCGGAGTGGTCGAGTGGTGGTGTCGTAACTCGTGAACAACGTCACCGCCGCTGCAACCGCGAAGGGCGGACCGAAGAACACCGTTCTCCAAGTCGGGTGGGCGTCGGAGAACAGTGGACGCAGGAATGCCGACCACAGATGAAACGCGATGGAAAAGTTGCCGTGGAAGGTTCTGGTCACCGTGGAGGGCGTCCGCACGAACTCTTCGTAAATGTGATAGACCTGCGCGCCGCCGATGAGGAGTTGGATGGCTGCAGCGAGAACCAGCCACGACATTCGCCGCGGCAAGCCAGGGACACACAACGCGACGATGCCGATCACGGTCAGCCTGATCACCGGAAAGGACATGCTCAGCATGAGTCCCGACACGCCACCGAGGACGAGGCTCCACAAGGCGGCGCCGCGCCAATCCTTGGCGTCACCTATGGCGAACACCGCATAGAGCAGGATGGGAATCGTGCCCTCGTTGATCGCGGCGACCGTCCAGTCGTCGACGAACATGGGATGAACGATGCTCGATGACATGCAGAACGTCACGCCGGCTGCGCAGGCAAGCAGGCGGCTGCCGGTGAACCGTTTCGCGAGCAATGCCATGAACGTGGCGCCCAGCAGCATCTGGACGCTGGCGACGAGCCGGAGAACGCCCTGGCAATCAGCAACCGCGCAGAGCGGCGACAGCGGGTGGGTGATGACGTGGTAGCGGAGCGGTTGGGGAACACCGAAACCGAGGTCGAGACTCCAGAGCGGCCACGCTCCATGAACGAGCGCCTGTATCGCTATCTTGGTCGACGTGACAGCAGTGAAATACTCGTCGAAGTCGTCGGGCCCGATCGCGATATATGGCATGGCGACCACCACAGCGACGAGCATCGGGACACCGATCCAGTATCTCCTCCAGATCGCTGCCTCTCGAACCGTGCCGCGTCGTCGATGCAGCGCCCATCCGACGAACATCAGAGTGGACGCTCCGAATCCGTAGGCGAGCGCGGTGGTCACGCTGTCCAGCGGTGCCGGGGCACCGGCCACGCGCAGCGAATGCGGGTCGATTCCGTCGGTGTCTTCGACGTGAGCGTCGTCGACGAGCGCCTTGACAGTGCCTCGCCGCACGCTCTCCATCTGATACGCCCAGGTGCGTCCCTCGCGGAACTCACCGTTGGTGAGGTGATACCGACGCTCCAGGTCGGCGCGGCTACGCGCATCGACATCCGGTGCCCAGCGAACGTGTATCGATGGCGCGGGCAGCGCCGCGCGGGCGTAGAAGTATGAGGGAACAGTGAGGGCAAGACCCGCGAGGGTCCAGCGCAGCATGATTCTGCGCGCCATTGCTGCTCGACCCGACCTCAAGTCGTTCGCAGTCTGGACCAGGCCCAGCAGCCCACCGTCGATAACCCGAACCCGACGAGCAGAGCCGTGCCCGACCCTTCTCGTGGCTTAGGTGTGTTGAACAGTCGAAGTCGATCTCGATCGATTCCGTCGGTGTCCTCGACGTGAGGATCCCTGAGTATCGTTTCGAGATTCGCCGCACTCGTGCGCCTGATGCGATAGGACCACGTACGCGTGTCGACGACCTCGGCTTGCGTCAGGTGAAACTTCTCCTCGAGGGCCAGGCGTGTGCGCGCGTCGACGTCCGGCCTCCAGCGGATGTGGATGTAGGCTGGCGTTGCTGCGCGTGAGTAGAAGTACACCGTCATCGAGACGACTATCGCCGCGAGCGCCCAGACGAGGATCCCGTTCAATGGCTGCCGGCCGCGGGTGAGTATCAATCGCTGTTCCGGGATGATTCTGTTCCGGGATGATTCTGTCACAATGACCGACGTCCGAATGCCTCACGTCGGTGATGCAGATTCGTTCGCCAACCGCATGCTGGCGGGTGTGCTCGTCGTAGCCTTGCCCACGTTGGTAACGATCGCGCTGATCGCCGTGCTCTTCAAGGCCACACTACTCGATTACTTTCCGCGCGACTCCGATGAGTTGGCGTATCACCAGCAGATCGCAGCATTCGCGCGAGCTGGCTTCAGCAGCGGGTATTTTACGATTCTCGAGAAGCCCGCGTCCTTTACGTTCAGCCACTTCGGTCCGCACGGGCCAGTGTTCCCCTTGCTGTATGGCTCGGTGGGCCGAGTCGCCGGTTGGACGCTTCAGTCAGGGCCAATCTTCAATCTCGTCGTGTTGGCAATGGCGACGGCGGTGTTCATCGTCGTGGGCCGGCTGTCCCGCGCGCAGATCGTCGACCTCGGTTTCGTGATGCTGACATCGTGGTGGGTCCTCTTCATGCTGCCGACCACCATGCAGGAGACCTTCCACCAATCCGTCATGATCGTCGTCGCCGCGTTCGCCGCGAGACTGCTGCATCCTGACACGCGCCGCCACCACGTGGTGTTAATGATCGCATTAGGTGTGCTTGTCGTGGCATCCGTGATGCGCCCGACCAATTGGATTGCGGCGATACCACTAGTATTCATCGCCTTCGCTCCGCGTGGCTTCCGTGTGGCCGCTCTCGTCACCCTGCTCACCGGCGTGGCGACACTGGGATTCTGGCTGCTCTGGCGTTACGTGAGTGCCCCGATTCCCAATCTGGCGATAGACCTGCCTGCTCTGAGCCGCGTCTCCCTCCTCCAGTACGCGGTGGGGCGAGCGTCGACGAACGCTCGCGCGGTCTACGATGTCCGATCGCTTGTTGCGCAACCGTTTTCCCAGTACGTGATGTTCGAAAGCGCCGTTCTCGTTGCCGCCTTTGGGTGGTTCGTGGCTCGAGGGCTGGCAAGGCGACGTCGCGAGAAGCCGCGCCTCAGTCTGGGCGACGACCCGACTTTCAAAACGGATGCGTTCGTTCTCATTGGACTCGGGGCTGCACTGGCGGCGTTCGTAGGGCTTTACGTCGAGGCCGATTTGAGCCTCAGCCGCGTGATGGCCCCGTTCACGCTGTTGGTCACGCTGCTGCTCGTGGCGACTCGACAACGGACTCGTGTGGTCGTGCTGGTCGTCGTTGGCAACGTTGTGATCGCGCCGTCGTTCTTGTCGGCGTACACGGATGCGCGCACGGGTCTGTTCACGTATGACCGCCACCCTTATGAACGGTTTCGGAGTCAGATTGCGCCGTTCGTCACGTTCGATTCGAGCAGAGAACCCTGGTGTAATACGCTGCTGACGACGGTGTTCATACGCGAGATCGTTGCGCTGCCTCCCGGTGTGGGACTGTCGGTGGGAGAGCCACCCGATGCCGTGCGACCGGCGGTCCGGTCGAGATACCTTCTGACGACCGACGAGGGCGCACGAGTGTTCCAGAGCAAAGCCACGCTCCGGCATCTGACGACGACAGAGTTCGGCGACCTGTATGAGAATCTTGCTGTCCCATGCGGCGCCGCTCGGACTGCACGAGGCCAGTGAGCGGGCGCGATCCCGCGATCCGCGCCTTTTCGCTATCATGGGACGCGATGCCGGCAGGGCGTACACTCCCATACCCGCACTTCATCATCATCGGCGCGCCGAAATGCGGAACGTCGTGGCTGCAGGGCGCCCTCGGGCAGCATCCGAACATCATCGTCGTTCCCGACGAGATCGAGTACTTCTCCTCGTACATCCGTGATCACCCGATCGAGTGGTACCTCGATCAGTTCGATCAACAGGTCACGACGCTCTCCCCGACCAAGGCACACGACTATCTGCTCGGTGAGAAGAGCGCGCATTACTGCGTGATGTCGCGCGAGGGTATTCAGACCATGCGCGATGCGCTGCCGAACGTTCGGCTGGTGCTGATGATGCGCGAGCCGGTGTCGCGGCACTGGGCGCACACCAAGCG